>Ga0209654_1000173_pt1 | contig 68808 bp, 74 predicted proteins | sample SaaInl1SG_22_DNA_FD_184646 | JGI IMG/M metagenome (GOLD analysis project Ga0209654, IMG submission 184646) | Marine microbial communities from expanding oxygen minimum zones in the Saanich Inlet - ESP_161SG_22_DNA (SPAdes) (version 2) | ecosystem: Environmental > Aquatic > Marine > Intertidal... | reverse complement strand
GATATAATCTGAGAAAATAACGTTACTTTTATCATAAGAGGAATGGGGTGGAGTTGTGCAACTCAAAGATAACTTTGAGATACTTAACTTTTTCCTCTTTTTTTCTAAACGTTTAGGACGCTATTGAATGTTTATTTATTTATAAATAGTTTCTAGAAAAGCGTAATTATTTTAGAAATAAAAAAAAGCCAAGGAATTTTTTCCTTGACTTTTCTTTGTATAACTTGTAGCGAGATCGAGATTTGAACTCGAGACCTCCGGGTTATGAATCCGACGCTCTAACCAACTGAGCTACCTCGCCATTTTGAGCTTGCAAATATAAAAACAAAATTCATGTAGACAAGCATAAGTTATGCAAAATATTATGAAAAATAATTGCAAATCTTATGAATTAATGTATATATTGAGCAACACAAAATTTTACAGACTTTCATGGACGATAAAACTAAATTTGAAATAGAATTTCCGATACATGCATCACCTCAATTATTGTTTCAGTACATATCAACGCCTTCAGGTTTATCAGAATGGTTTTCAGATAATGTAAATTCTAGAGGAGAACTGTTTACCTTTATTTGGGACGATAGTGAAGAGAAAGCAAAGTTATTAAGTAAAAAAAGTGGCGAGCGTGTGAAGTTTAGATGGTTGGCAGATGAGGAAGATGGGGCATCTTGCTATTTTGAAATTAGAATTCAAGTAGATGAAATTACCAAGGATGTATCTTTAATGGTGACCGATTTCGCAGAAGAAGATGAGGTAGACGAAGCAAAAATGCTATGGGAAAATCAAATATCTGATTTAAAACAAGTATTGGGTTCAGCATAAAAACACTAATTTAATCTTATATTTGTCCGCACTTAAACACTTAAAAGTAGCGGGCTTTTTTTATGGTAAATTTTAACGGAACACTTGTAGAAGATAGCAACCAAATTTCAATACACAATAGGGGTTACAGCTATGGTGATGCACTTTTTGAAACCATAAAGGTTGCTAATGGCAAGGTGTTGTTTTGGGAAGACCATTATTTTAGGCTAATGGCTTCGATGCGCATTATGCGAATGGAAATCCCGATGCGTTTTACTATGGAGTTTCTAGAGCGCCAAATACAGGATACTTTGGAAGCTAATCATCTTGAAGATAACAATGCACGGGTAAAACTTATTGTGCACCGAAACGAAGGCGGTTTGTATTTGCCAAAACATAATACAATTAGTTACAGTATAAACGTAAAACCTTTAGGTAGTGATGTTTATATTTTAAATACTAACACATATCAGGTAGATTTATTTAAGGACTATTTTGTAGCTCCCTCGTTGTTATCTACTTTAAAAACAAATAATAAAGCAATCAACGTTGTTGGAAGTATTTTTGCTAACGAGAATGCATTGGATAACTGTTTGCTGCTAAATACTAACAAAAATGTAGTTGAGGCCTTAAATGGCAATTTGTTTTTAGTTAAGGATAATATTATAAAAACACCGCCATTAACTGATGGATGTTTAAAAGGTGTAATGAGAACTCAGGTTTTAAATATTATAAAAAAACTGGAAGATTTTGAATTGTTGGAGATGTCGATTTCTCCATTTGAACTTCAAAAAGCCGATGAAATTTTTATCACAAATGTAATCACTGGAATTCAGCCTATTTCAAAATATAGAAAAAAGGAGTTTAAGAATGAGGTTGCCAAGATTCTATTTACCAAGTTGAATACTATGGTAAGGCTGTCCTAGTTGTAATTTGGGTTTTCGGGCGCGTTTGACCATATACTATATTCGCCACCAAGTTCCAGCATTTTTTCTTTCCAAAAAGAGGCATAATCTTTTTCGATAATGTTTTTTTCGTAGATGTTTTCAGAAACTAACCAAGAATTTGCTTTCAGCTCATCTTCTAGTTGATTAGAATCCCAGCCAGAATACCCTAAAAAGAAACGAATATCATTTTCATTAATGATGTCGTTAGTAATTAATTCTGCAACTCTCTTAAAATCGCCTCCCCAGAATATACCTAACGAAATCTCAATGCTATTGGGTATAAGATCTGGTACTTTATGAATAAAGTAAAGATTGTCTTGTTCTACCGGCCCACCGTTATATACTTTAAAAGCAGCCTTAACTTCTGGAATTAGGTCTTTTATAGTGTATTCCAAAGGTTTGTTTAGGATAAATCCAATAGAACCATCTTTGGTGTGGTCTGCTAATAAAACAATGGAGCGGTTAAAAGAAACATCTCCAATTATGGCTGGTTCTGCAATTAACAAATCACCTTTTTTCGGGGTAGTGCTCGTCATGTTTCAATAAATTTTATAACTAAAACTAAGGTAATTTTATTAAAAAAGCAACTTTTAACATATACATAAAAAAAATGCTTTCCATTTCGGAAAGCATTTTTCTATGTTTTTCTGAAACTATTAATTAGTTTACAGCACTTGATAAATCTGATCCAGCTTTAAACTTAACAACGTTTTTAGCTTTAATTTTGATAGTCTCACCAGTTTGTGGGTTTCTTCCTTCTCTAGCAGATCTTTTAGAAACTGACCAAGAACCAAAACCAACTAAAGAAACTCTGTTTCCTTTTTGTAAAGCACCTTCTATTTCAATAAGTGCGCACTCTAAAGCTTTTTTAGCGGCTGCTTTAGTGATTCCTGCGTGTTCTGCCATTGCATCGATTAAATCTGTTTTGTTCATAATGTAAATTTTAATAATTAATAAATTGGTTAAACTTTTTTGTTAAATCCTTTACAAATTTATACGGATTATGCTTTCGTGCAAGTAATAGCAAGGGAAATACGGGGTTTTGTTGATAACTTATGGCATTTGTTAATAAAGGAACCGCATTTTATCGAAATTTTAATGAAATGAGTAATACTCAGGGTTTAGCGCATTTTTGCATCCCTTTCAAATTTATAGCCATTAAGCAGGGATTTGCTGTCCATAAGTTTCTTTCCAGGAAGTTTAATTTTTGTGATTTTTATGTAACCCTCTTTGACAGAAACTTTAATGCTTTTTTTTGAGGAAATTACTTGTCCAACAGGGGTGCTGTGGTTTTCAATTTCTTTTTCAGCCTCATAAATTTTTATATCTAGAGTATCATCACCATTAACCAATTCGCACCAAGCCGCAGGATATGGACTTAATCCTCTAATTTTATTGTAAATATCGTGTATGCTATCGTTCCAATCAATTTTGCAGTTTTCTTTATTAAGCTTGTAAGCCGTTTTAATGTTGCTATTTTCGTTTTGCTGTGTAGTTGCTACCGCTCCCTTTTTTATGGCCGTTACAGTCTTTAAAACTAATGTGCTGCCCAGATTCATTAATTTGTCGTGCAGACTTCCTGCGTTTTCATGAGGTTCGATTTCTATTTCCTCTTGAAATATCATTGCTCCAGTATCAATTTTTTCATCAATAAAAAATGTAGAAACACCAGTTTTGGTTTCACCATTAATAATAGCCCAGTTAATGGGTGCTGCGCCTCTATAATTTGGTAGAAGCGATGCATGTAAATTAAATGTGCCGTATTCTGGCATTTGCCAAACTACTTTTGGAAGCATCCTAAAGGCAACTACAATTTGTAAGTTAGCATTTAGGGCTCTTAACGCGTCAATAAAGTCATTATCCTTGAGATTAGTTGGTTGTAAAATGTTTAGGCCAACTTCTGTTGCGTATTTCTTAACGGCACTTTCATTAAGTTTTCTGCCTCGGCCAGCAGGTCTATCGGGTGCTGTAATTACACCAACAATATTAAAGTCGGTTTCTACAAGCGCTTTTAAAGTTGAAACTGCAAAATCTGGAGTGCCCATAAATACAATTCTTAAATCTCTCATAAATGACTTAGTTTATAGGTATTTGTTTTTGTAATAGTAATAATTTGATGTTCTAAAAGCTGTTTTAAAATACGTTTTGTCTCGGTATCATGGCAAGATAATGCTTTGCTAATCTCTCTTGAGGATTTATCACCACTTTCTAGGAGTTTTATAACCTCATTCTTTAAATTTTCTTTGTTTTTTTTCGAAGAAGATAGGGCTTGGGTATTAAGGCAAACAGAGCAAATACCGCAAGGTTGTGTGTTGGATTCCCCAAAATAATTTAAGAGCTGCATGCTTTTACAAACATTATCGTTATTTATATAATTAATTACAGCATTAATCTGTGTTTCCTTAAGGGTATTCTGTTGCTTTATTATAGGGGCAATTCTGTTTATAGTTTTATCATCTTCCCTAGGCTCAATAAATGTGATTTGTGCATCGGTTTTGGAGTGGTTAAGTGAGAGGATGTTATCAACTTCTAGTCGCTTCAACTGCTGAATTAATTCGTGTTCTGTTATTGATGCCTTGTCTGCAACTTTAGCTGTATTGATATCTACCTCATGATCAAAAATACCACCGTAAGATCTAAGAATCGATTTAACCGTTACGCCGTATTCAGGGTATTTATCCAAGTAATTAAATATTGAAGTGTTAGTTGATGTAAATTTAACTAAAACCTTGTTTTTAAATTTTTTAGACATTGAAATTATACTATTCCGATCTAGGATTAATAGAGCGTTGTAGCATAGTACGGTATTAAAACTGTAGGTTTTGCAAAAATGCCCAAAATCAAAGTCAAAAGTCAAATAAGCGCCTTCGCCATATGAGATTTGAAAGTAGTTGCATAGTTTTCTGTAAATCTGTTGAATGAGATCTACGGAGGGCAATATCTTTAAAAACTGATTTTTAACCAGAATCTCATCATTCTTGTTTTTTAAAACTACAGCAAAAGCTTTATCGCCATTTCTGCCCGCTCGTCCTGCTTCTTGAAAATAACTCTCAATGCTTTCGGGCAGGTTTAAGTGAATAACTGTTTTTACATCAGGTTTATCAATGCCCATACCAAAAGCATTTGTGGCCACCATAACCTGTTTTTGGTTGTTCATCCAGCTGTTCATGTTGGTGCTCTTTTCGGTATTGTTCAAGCCACCGTGATAGTAAGTGGATGTAATGTTTTTTGAAGTTAAAAGGGTGCTTATATCCAAAGTTGCTTTTCTGTTTCTTACATAAACAATAGAAGGGCCACTATATTTTTTTAATATAGATTCAAGGCGGTAATATTTATCTTCTTCATGCATTACCATATATCCTAAGTTATCCCTGAAAAAAGATTGTTTAAATATTTTAGGTTTGATGAAATCTAGTTGGGTGATAATGTCTTCAACAATTTTTGGTTTTGCAGTCGCAGTTAAAGCTATAATATTGGTAGAGGGCTTTAAATGCCTCATTTTTATAATATTGCTATATGAAGGTCTGAAGTCATTTCCCCATTGCGATATACAATGCGCTTCATCAACAGCAATCAAGTTCACCTTCATTTGCCTTATACGATCTTGCACTAATTCTTGTTGTAAACGTTCGGGAGAGAGGTATAAAAATTTGTAGTTGCCATAAATACAATTATCTAAAAGTGTGTCCAAATCAGTTTTAGAAATACTACTAGTGATGGCTAGAGCTTTAATCCCTTTTTGGTTTAAATTATTAACCTGATCGTTCATCAATGCAATTAAGGGCGAAATCACAATGCAAATACCGTCTTTAACCAATGCAGGTATTTGAAAACAAATAGATTTTCCACCACCTGTTGGCATTAAGGCAAATACATCTTCACCATCTAATACTGCATTGATTATCGCCTCTTGATTTCCTCTAAAGGAAGTGAAATTCCAATAGCGCTCTAGAATATTTATGGGATGAGTATTCACTATAAACTCAGGGTGTTTAAAATAAAATCTGTACGCTCTTCCACGTCACCAAATGGCACATCTACAGGTTTGTAGTTATAATTTTGATAGGTTTCAAGAAGATAGTCATGTATTTTTTCAGCTTGAGAAAAGTTCTCGTAACGTTCATTGTCACTTTTATATATGGCTTTCCATGGCTTTAGGATAAAAATATCGTCATACACCAATGTTTTTGAGGCGGAGACAAAATCATTCGGGTAACTATCTCCTATGTAGTCCATGTAAGCCAAAACATCAGGAATTCCACGGTCGAAAAAAACAAGATCACTATTTAAGCTTTCCGATGTTTTAAATTGGTTAATACGCCCTTTTAGCAGCAATTGGCTAAACACTAATGGATTGGTTAAAAAAAGTTGGTCTATACCTTCTCGTTGAGCCTCGAGTGTTACTTGTCTCGAAATTTCTTCCAAACAGTTGTAGTTTCTTTTTAAAAGCTCATTAATAATGGTAGACTTTCCTGTTCCCGGGCCACCCGTAATAACAATTTTTCTCGGAGTCAATGCGAATTAATTTTGAATGTAAAAATCGGAATTTAATTGCTGTAAAAAAAATGGAAATGAAAGCTTATATTTGCAATTCAAAAAAAGCATATGAGTAACACTCCAAATCAAGACGAATTTTATAAAAAACTTAGAGGGCAACTATTAGACACGGCATTGTGGCCTTCTGAATATTTGTATAAATTCATTATAAAAACCAATGTGTCTCAAATACAGAAAGTTGAAGCGCTTTTTAATAATATGGGAGCAGTAATTAACACGACGGAATCTAAAAACGGAAAATATACCAGCATTTCTATAAATGTAAGAATGAAGAATCCTGATAGGGTAATTGCTAAGTATAAAGAGGTCGCAGAAAAAATAGATGACGTTATTAGTCTTTAGTTTTTTTTCGTATTTTGCGCATTACTTCATAGAATTTTAATACCACACTTTTAATTTTGATTGATAATTTAGAATACAATACAGAACGGGAACATTTAATTATTCCAGAATATGGTCGTCATCTTCAAAAAATGATAAACTATGCAAAAACAAGAGAAACAAAAGAAGAACGCGAAAAATTAGCGAAAGCTATTATTTCCGTAATGGGCAATTTGCAGCCACATCTGCGCGATGTTCCAGACTTTCAGCATAAATTATGGGATCAGCTATTCATTATGTCTAATTTTGAATTAGATGTAGATTCTCCATTTCCAAAGCCTTCCAAAGAGGTGCTTTCTGAACGTCCAGACCCTTTAAAATACCCACAAAACCATCCGAAATATCGTTTCTATGGGAATAACATCAAAACAATGATTGATGTAGCCAACACATGGGAAGAAGGCGAGTTAAAGGAAGCATTGGTATATACCATTGCGAACCACATGAAAAAGTGTTTTTTAAATTGGAATAAGGATACTGTTGAGGATATTGTAATTTTCGACCACCTTTACGAGTTGTCAAACGGTAAGATCGATTTAAGGAATTCTGAAGAAGATCTGTCCGATTCTACGAGTTTAATGCGTTCTAAAAGTAAGTACAGCAATACCAACAAAAAGAAAAAAGGGTCTAACCGTTCTAGAAAACGCCACTAAACGTATCCATGGGAACATTTAAAATTGAAGGAGGTCATCAGCTAAAAGGAAGCATACAACCTCAAGGAGCAAAGAATGAGGCACTTCAAATTCTTTGTGCAGTTTTACTAACTCCAGAGGAAGTTACCATTACTAATATTCCTGATATTATTGACGTAAACAAACTCATAAGTTTATTGAAGAAACTTGGGGTAAAGGTTAAAAATACATCAAAAGGCTCTTATACGTTTCAGGCAAACAATGTAGATTTACAGTATTTGGAATCTGATCAGTTTAAGATTGACGGACGTGGGTTACGCGGTTCAATAATGATTGTTGGACCTTTGTTGGCACGATTTGGTAGAGGTTATATACCAAAACCTGGAGGCGATAAAATTGGGCGCCGTCGTTTAGATACACATTTTGAAGGGCTTATAAAACTTGGTGCCAAATTTGGTTACAGTAAGGAAGAGCAATTCTACGGCGTTGAGGCCAAAAAGTTAAAAGGTACATACATGTTGCTCGAAGAAGCTTCGGTAACTGGTACTGCAAATATTGTTATGGCAGCAGTTTTAGCCGAAGGCCAAACCACAATTTACAATGCTGCATGCGAACCATACTTACAACAGTTATGTAAAATGCTGAATAGGATGGGGGCCAAAATTAGTGGTGTAGGGTCGAATATGCTAATTATTGAAGGTGTGGAGAATTTGGGAGGCACAAACCATACGATGCTTCCCGATATGATTGAAATTGGCAGCTGGATTGGATTAGCGGCTATGACCAAAAGTGAACTTACTATAAAAAACGTAAGCTGGAATGATTTAGGATTGATTCCAAATGTATTTAGAAAATTAGGTATCACTGTTGAAAAACAAGGAGATGACATCCATATTCCTGCGCATAAGGATGGTTACGAAATACAGAGTTTTATTGATGGTTCTATTCTAACCATTTCTGATGCGCCATGGCCAGGGTTTACACCAGATTTACTAAGTATTATTTTGGTGGTTGCTACACAAGCTAGAGGAAGTGTTTTAATCCATCAAAAGATGTTTGAAAGCCGTTTATTCTTCGTGGATAAGCTTATTGATATGGGGGCGAAAATTATTCTATGTGATCCGCATAGGGCAACAGTAATCGGTCATGATTTTAAATCGACTTTAAAAGCAACGACCATGACGTCTCCCGATATTAGAGCAGGGGTGTCATTGTTAATTGCAGCGCTATCAGCAAAAGGAACTTCAACTATTCAAAATATTGAACAGATTGACCGTGGTTACGAAAACATTGATGAAAGGTTACGTGCTATAGGTGCTAGAATAGAGCGAGTTTAATCAGTTAAAAAGGCATTTTTTCTTCTTTTACCTTTTCCGTTAAACAAACTGATGGTTGTACTAACGGTTAATCCCCCAGCTGTAGTGGCTATCCATTCGCCAGTATCAAATTTATTGTTTTGTTGCCCGCTATCGCGCACTTCTTTGGCTAACCCTGCAATTGTAGAGGCTCCTAAACTATACCAAAATGCTTTCTTTTTATTCTTAGTTACTGAATATACTACCGCATAAGTACAACCTGAAATTACAGCTCCCGCACCAAATGCAATTTATCATCCCCTGAAATCATTTGGGAATGGCATAGGCCAATAATGAAACATAACATGCACATAAAAAGATATTTCATATAGGAAAAATTATAATATTTTATAATTTAAAATTTTAAGATTTTTGCGTGTAATTTTTTGGCTAAAATGTAATGTTGTAGCGATTAACTTCTTTAGATGCTTGTTTTTAAAAAGTATTGATTGCAAAAAGCTAAAAGGAGAATAAAACTCAAAAGATGTAGTTTATGTAATTAGAATTTGAAACTCGGTTTTAGTTTTCACTAATCTATAGCCATTTCCGCATAAGCTGTTAAATCATTAGGTGTGTCAATTTTACTTGGAGAGTATTGCAACAGATTCGCCTCTTTTGCTATTGCTTTTAAAAAATGATGTTTATTCAATGCAAGTGGAAACAATTTCGCTTTCGTATTTTCTAAGATAATGTCTTGCATTTCGTATTTTTGCTAACACTAAAAATAAAAAAATACGCATGCAATTATCCAAAGAAGAGGTTTTAAAACAAGCAAATAAAACTTGCAAAAACACATTGATGGAAACATTGGGGATAGAGATAATAGATTTTGGCGAAGATTTCTTGGTGGCAAAAATGCCTGTAAACTCAAGGGTTCATCAACCCGATGGTGTATTGCATGGTGGTGCTACCGTAGCATTAGCGGAAAGCGTGGGGAGTTTTGCATCACATATTTTTACAGATTTAGATACATATTTTGTTAGAGGTATAGAGATTTCCGCAAACCATTTAAAAAGTATAAAAGAAGGTAATGTGTATGCTAAAGCAACCTTTTTGCACAAAGGCAGAACTACTCAATTGCTAGATATTAAAGTTACGGATGACAATGATAACTTAATATCAATCTGTAAATTATCAACCATAACACTTCCAAAGAAAAAATAGGTTGATGGCTTTAAATGATTTCTTTCAATTTATTGCTCAACATTACAACCGTAAATTGCCATTTGTAGTTTATAGGAAACCGAATAGTAATGCAGTTAAAGGAATGCTTCAAAATAATGATGAGCTTTTTATTACATCAAAATTTGAAGAAACAGGGTTTGTATTCTCTCCCTTTGATAATGAATCTGATACTATTATAATCCCTTCGAAACAATCAGAATCGTTAGCAGTAAATTACTCTGAGATGAATGTGATAAGTAAACTGAATCATATTGCAACTCAAGTATCAGATACCGAAAAAGAGCACCATATAAGTTTGGTTGAGAAAGGCGTTGCGGCTATAGAACATGGGGGTTTTCAAAAGGTGGTGCTTTCACGTAAAGAGGAAATTGAACTAGAGAACATTGATGTTTTTTCAATATATAGAAACCTTTTAGCGTCATACAAGTCGGCATTTGTATATTGTTGGTACCATCCAAAAATTGGGTTATGGCTTGGTGCCACACCAGAAACATTATTAAAAATAGAAGGGCGTCATTTTTCTATGATGGCATTGGCGGGTACTCAAGATTATCATGGTAGCTTGGAAGTACAGTGGAGAGATAAAGAACTGCAAGAGCAACAATTTGTTACCGATTTCATTTTGGATAACATAAAATCTACAGTTGAAAATATTAAAACTTCTGAAGTGGAAACTGTAAAAGCAGGAAATCTGTTGCACTTACGCACACTTATAAAAGGAAATTTAATCCACCAAAATTTAAGCTTGAAGCAATTACTGGAAAATTTACATCCAACACCTGCTGTTTGTGGTTTGCCTAAGAAAAAAGCTAAAGATTTTATTCTTGAAAATGAAAATTATAATAGATCATTTTACACTGGGTTCTTAGGGGAATTAAACTTTGAGATTGATACAAAACCAAGAACCGGAGCACGCAATATTGAGAATAGAGCTTATTCTATAAAGAAAAAAAGCACACAGCTTTACGTTAATTTGCGTTGTATGCAGTTAAAAGATAAAAAAGCCATTGTATACGTGGGCGGAGGTATTACAGCAACATCGAAACCGGAGCAAGAGTGGGAGGAAACGGTTTCTAAATCTAAAGTCGTTAAAAACGTGTTATAGCTAAATATAGTTGTTTAGCATTTCCTTATTTTTGCAATAAGATTAATGTTAAATGATATATCCTAAAATCCCGCTAGCCCAAACTGTTATTCAGTTGTGCAAAGCGAAACAGATACAACATATTATTATCTCTCCAGGTAGCCGAAGCGCACCTTTAACTATTGGTTTTACAAACGATGATTTTTTTAAATGCTATAGTATCGTAGATGAACGATGCGCTGCTTTTTTCGCCATGGGAATTGCACAACAGCTTAAAGCGCCAACAGCTTTGGTATGTACTTCCGGAAGTGCTTTGTTAAACTATTACCCTGCTATTGCCGAAGCATATTACAGCGACATTCCTCTAGTAGTTTTATCAGCAGATAGACCAAAACATTTGATAGGTGTAGGTGATGGGCAAACCATCAATCAAAAAAATGTATACAAGAATCATATTTTATATTCAGCTAATTTGAAGCTGGATTTAAAAGACGAAAAGAATATTCCGAGCAATGATGATTTGCCAATTATTAAGAATCTCGAAAACAAATTAGAGCGTTTTTTAGGGCTGCAAAAAGATATACAAGAACATAACGAACAAGAGATAAATATTGCCCTAAATATTGCTAGTTTGAAAAATGGGCCTGTGCATATTAATATTCCTTTTGATGAGCCGCTTTATCAAACCGTTTCGGAACTTTCGGTTAAACCTAAAAATATTGAAGCAAAAAAAGTGGAAAACGGTTTTGATTCTCAAGAGTTAAAACACTGTATTGACGAGTGGAGTTCCGTTTCAAAAAAAATGATTTTAGTTGGTGTAAATCATCCTAACGAAATTGATAATGCTTTTTTTGAAGAGTTAGCAAAAGACGATAGCGTGATAGTTTTCACTGAAACAACTTCAAACTTAAATCACAAGAGCTTTTTTCCGAGTATAGACCAAATTATTGCGCCATTATCGGACGAAGAACAAAAAGCATTACAACCTGATATTTTGCTCACTTTTGGAGGTTTAATCGTATCAAAAAAAATAAAAGCGTTACTTAGAAAATTTAAACCTAAACAGCATTGGCATGTGGATGAAAAGAAAGCTAACGATACGTTTTTCTGCTTAACCAAACATATAGAGTTAACGCCACAAGAGTTTTTTATGGCGTTTTTACCAAGTCTTACGCATTACAAGAAAAGCGATTATAAATCGTTTTGGCATAAGATAAAGAAACATCGTTTAAAGCAACATGAACAGTATTTAAGGGAAATACCGTTTACTGATTTTAAAGCTTTTGATGCAATTTTAGGTGCCATACCAGATAACAGGGTATTGCAAGTAGGAAACAGTTCTGCAATTCGATATACGCAGCTGTTTAAAATTAATAATACGCTAGAAGTGTTTTGTAACCGGGGTACAAGTGGAATAGATGGTAGCACCTCTACAGCTATTGGTTGCGCCGTGGCAAACACTAAGCCAACGGTATTTATTACTGGAGATTTAAGCTTTTTTTATGACAGCAATGCACTTTGGAACAATTATATTCCTAGTGATTTTAGAATTATTATAATCAATAATGAGGGTGGTGGTATTTTTAGAATACTTCCAGGACATAAAAACACTGAGAATTTTAATAGGTATTTTGAAACGCGACACCATTTAAATGCAAGGCATTTGTGTAATATGTTTAATTTTGAATACGTCTCTGCTTCTGATATTATCACCTTAAAAGATGCACTCGAAGGATTTTTTAAAACATCAGAGCAACCTAAAATTTTAGAGGTTTTTACACCGCAAAACTTGAATGATGAGGTGCTTTTAGAATATTTTAACTTTATCAAGTAGTTTTAAGTGACTTAACATAAGTTAATGTGTCTAAAAATTAAGTATATTTAAGACAGAGAAATATTAACCTTAAAAAAACACTTTTTATCATGAGTAAACGTGACGAACTTATTGCAAAGTATGCTGCAGATTTAAAAGACAAATGTGGCGTTAATGCCGATATGGATTTACTAACTAAAGTAACTATTGGTTGTGGCCCTTCAATCTACAATGCGGACGCTTCAACAGTTTCTGGAAGTGATCCTTCTGAGTTAGAAACCGTAAAAAACAATTTTTTAATAAAAAAACTAGGGTTGAGCGCTGGTGATGATTTAGATGGAGCCATTGCTAAGGTGATGGACCAATACGGGCAGTCTAACCGTAATAAATATAGAGCAGTAGTGTATTATTTGTTAACTAAACATTTCGGAAAAGAGTCCGTTTATTAGTAGAAATACAACATAGAATTTAAAGCGTTGCTACTGCAACGCTTTTTTTGTTGGTATTCGTTTTATAATTGCTAAAGTTATACCTTTGTTCACTATGAAATTAGGAGAAATAAATACCTTAGAAATACTTCGAGAAACCGATCATGGTGTGTACTTAATTGATGCAGATGACGAAGAAGTATTGTTACCAAACAGATACGTGCCTTCTGAATTTAAGATTTGGGATAAAATTGATGTTTTTGTTTATCTGGATAACGAGGAGCGCCCTGTTGCAACTACCGATATGCCCTATATTAAGAAGGATGAGTTTGCTTTATTACGATGCAATCAAGTCACAGATTTTGGTGCTTTTTTAGATTGGGGATTGGTAAAGGAATTATTTTGCCCTTTTAAAGAGCAAGCCTTTAAAATGAAACCTGGCGGATGGTACTTGGTGCATTGTTATTTAGATGATAAAACCGAACGTTTGGTAGCTTCTAGTAAAACTAATCGTTTTCTAGACAATAAAACTTTAACCGTTGAACAATTCGAAGAGGTAGATTTAATTGCATCACATCCTTCGGATATTGGTTGGAACGTAATTGTAAACAAAAAGCATTCTGGCTTAATTTATAAGGATAATATTTTTAAGGATATAAGTGTTGGAGATAAGTTAAAAGGTGTAGTAAAAAAGATTAGACCTGGAAATAAACTGGATATTTCATTAGAGAAAATCGGTTACAGAAATATTGAACCGAATGCTGAACGTATTTTACAAGAGTTAGAAGATAATTCTGGCTTTTTAAATTTAACTGATAAATCTAACCCCGAAGATATAAAAGCACAACTGCAAATGAGTAAAAAGAGTTTTAAAAAAGCAGTTGGGACTTTGTACAAGCAACGGCAGATTGAAATAAAATCAGACGGAATTTACTTGGTCTAAGCTAAAAATAAGATAGTTTTAAAAATGCAATATAGAGCTTACTAAAGCTAATATTTTCAGACGCATAAAAAGAGTTTTTCATTTCTGCATTTATTTACCTGATTTGAAAATTATTTTTAATATCGAATTCAGGCATATTCTTTTTTCAGGAAAGGAATATTTATGTCCTCAAGGAAATTTAAATACATATTGTTTTTACTAACTTTAGTTTAAGTTGCATTAGAAACGAGAAGGTCATACTCGTATATTGGAATAATTAGAAAAACCCTATTTGTGTTTAAGAATTCACTTTTGTTATAGGGTTTTTGCTGTTCAAATAAGCGTATCATTTTCAAACACCTAGTATCTAAATTGGTAATGCATTTTACTATTTTTGTTCTATGATAAAACAAGACACCATCATAGCTTTGGCAACCCCTTCAGGAGCGGGTGCGATAGCTGTAATTCGCTTATCAGGAAAGGATGCTATTTCTATAGCAGAAAAACAATTTAAGTCAGTTTCTGATAAACTCTTAAGCAAACAAAAAACGCATACCATACATTTGGGACATATTGTAGATGATAGTATTACTTTAGACGAGGTTTTGGTGTCGGTTTTTAAAGACCCAAATTCATACACAGGTGAAGATGTGGTGGAAATATCATGTCATGGTTCAAATTATATCCAGCAGGAAATCATTCAATTATTTCTTCGGAAAGGCTGTAGAATGGCTGATGCAGGGGAGTTTACGTTAAGAGCCTTTTTAAACGGGAAATTAGATTTAAGTCAAGCGGAAGCTGTTGCCGATTTAATTGCTAGTGATAATGCTGCATCCCACCAAATAGCAATGCAGCAGATGCGAGGTGGGTTTTCTTCAGAAATTGCTAAACTGCGCGAAGAACTTTTAAATTTCGCATCACTAATAGAGTTAGAGCTAGATTTTGCCGAGGAAGATGTAGAATTTGCAGATAGAACACAATTTAAGGAATTAATTGAGCGTATCAACTTTGTTTTAAAACGATTAATTGATTCGTTTGCGGTTGGGAATGTAATTAAGAATGGTATTCCTGTAGCCATTGTTGGCGAGCCAAATGTTGGAAAATCTACATTACTGAATGCGTTGTTAAATGAAGAGCGCGCCATAGTTTCAGAAATAGCCGGTACAACAAGAGATACTATAGAAGATGAAATTACAATAGGTGGTATTGGGTTTCGGTTTATTGATACCGCAGGAATTCGAGAAACCAAAGATGTAGTGGAGCGCATTGGCATTAAAAAAACGTTTGAGAAGATAGATCAAGCTCAAGTTGTGATTTACTTATTTGATGCCACAGATTTTGAAACGGAAAGTGCTAGATTTAAAGTTGAAATAGAAAAAATAAAGCACAAGTATCCACAAAAACCATTGTTGATAATTGCTAATAAAGTAGATAAGCTAGATGATGTCTCTACTGTAAATATCAAAGATGAATTTAAAGGTATTAAATTGATATCTGCGAAAAATGGAGTAGGAGTAGACGACTTAAAAGAAGCATTATTAAGTTTTGTAAATACTGGTGCTTTGCGAAATAATGATACTATAGTCACCAATTCTCGTCATTATGATGCATTACTGAAAGCTTTTGAAGAGATACAAAAAGTAAAGCAAGGTTTGGAAACAAATTTATCAGGAGATTTGTTAGCTATTGATATTCGTCAAGCATTATATCATTTTGGAGAGATTACAGGTGAAATTACCAATGATGATTTGCTAGGTAACATCTTTGCTAATTTTTGTATCGGGAAGTAATAAAAGGCACTTTTTTAGTAATTCCAAATTTATTTAAGAAAAGTTAATCCACTGTCCAGTGCGCCACAGCGTCGTAGAAAAGACCATTTTGTATTTAAATGGTAGCATCTTTAAACTAAAGTTTTCAATTTTTATCATTGATTAAAAAAAAACAATTTAAAAACGAATGGTAGTATCTCATTAAGTGTGTAAAGTTTACTCTTTGTATGTTTTCCAGTTTTACGAGCATCAACAAATGAAAACTGATAATATAGGTATGATTTATTTTAACCTGTCTAAAGGTCACTATAGCGTTCGTTTCTATTATAAAAATAAATTCTTATATAGCGCGAGGACGAGATAATTATTAAGGATTTTAAAACTAAAGAATTTGTTTTAAAATGGTAAAAACATTATCATTCAACAATCTCAACCTCAAACAGTTTATCCCAGCGTTTGCCTGTTACAAAAATGGTTTTAGTATCAGGGTTGTAGGCAATACCGTTTAACACATCGAGTTTTTCGTGTTGGGTTACTTTATTCTTTAATGGTGTAAAATCTATAACACCTTCTACAGCGCCGTTTTCTGGGTTAATAATAGCAACACCGTTGCGTTGGTAACGGTTAGCATATATTTTCCCATTTATCCATTCCATTTCATTAATATCGGTAATTTTTCCTTTGTTTGTGTACACCTGAATTTTATCTTCTTCAATCAAGTTTTCTGGATTTAACAACCAAATGTTCTCGCTGCCATCACTTTTATAAATGTGTGTGTCGTTGTGGGTAAGTCCCCAACCTTCTTTACTATTGCCATAGCTAAAACTTCCTGTTTTTTCAAATGTGTTTACGTCGTAAACAAAACCGGTATTAGATTTCCATGTTAATTGATACATCTTATCATTCATTATGGTTAAACCTTCACCAAAATAAGCGTCGGCCAAATTTATATTTTTAACTACTTCACCAGTTTTGTAATCTATTTGCCTAAGTTTAGATTCCTTGTATTGTCCTGTGCTTTCATATAGTTTACCATTATAAAATTCCAACCCTTGGGTATAGCTTGTAATATCATGTGGGTATTGGTTTATGATATTATATTTATAAATTTTAGGAGGGGTATTGTTTAAAATAGTAATAGACGAGGTAACTGCCTGCGTGTCATTTCCATTATAATATACCAAAGCCTCTATTGGATATTTTCCCAGTTTATGGCTTTTTAAAATATAACCATCAGAAATAGGTTTTCCATTCAGTTTATACACTACAGAATCTATGGTATAATTCCTTTTGTTTTCTATAGAAAGTTTTAACGTCTCATCAATAGAAATAGTTCCCTTGTCAGCATTCGTTGTGATAGTAAAAAAGTTTTTCTTTTGGTTTGAATTAGAGCCACAAGACATTAAAACAAACAATAATAATGTGGCAGTGAGTAGTTTATATATTTTCATGAGAAGCACTAAATTTGGGTCGAATATATTTATTAAAAATCGGTTTAAAAAATCATTGTGAAAATTTTAAAAGATTGTATCTTTGCAGCCGGCAAGTCCTACACAACCAGCTCCTGTAGAATCCTCCAGGGCGGGAACGCAGCAAAGGTATACGGTTGTAGCGGTGTGATGTAGGTAGCTTGCCTTTTTTTGTGCCTTAAATTTAAATTTTCTTTTCGTATTTCGATGTTGTAATTTGGCATTTTAAATTATAAGTATGTCTAAAGTAGTTTTAATCACCGGTGGCTCTTCTGGAATTGGAAAATCTATCGGAGAGTTTCTTCATATTAAAGGTTATAAGGTTTATGGTACTAGCAGAAATCCTGATAATTATACCAATACTATGTTTCCTCTGTTAGCCTTAGACGTTAAAAACCTTGATACAGTTAAAAATGCTATTGCTGCAGTAATTAAAAACGAAGATCGGCTCGATGTATTGATTAATAATGCTGGTGCCGGTATTACAGGACCTATTGAGGAAATCCCAGAAGCGGAAATAAAGGCTAATTTCGATACTAATTTTTTTGGACCGATAAATGTAATTAAGTCAGTTCTACCACAAATGCGTAAGCAAAACTCCGGATTAATTATAAATATCACTTCAATAGCAGGTTACATGGGTTTGCCGTATCGTGGCGTTTATAGCGCTAGCAAAGGTGCTTTAGAAATATTAACTGAAGCTTTTAGAATGGAATTAAAGCCTTTTAACATCGAAATGACTAATGTTGCTCCAGGAGATTTTGCGACCAATATTGCTGCAGGACGATACCATGCCCCTTTAAAGGAGCAATCGCCATATAACAAAAGCTACGGAAAAACTTTAGAATTAATGAATGCCCATGTTGATGAAGGTAGTGACCCAAAACTAATGGCAAAGGCTGTCTATAAAATCATCAATACCGAAAAGCCAAAAATACATTATAAGGTAGGGGAGTTTATGCAAAAATTTTCTGTGGCATTAAAACGCATTCTACCAGATAAGGTTTACGAAAAATTATTAATGAATCATTATAAACTATAGGTTTTGGTATGCTATTTGTGTTTATTACCACAAAAGTAACCTTATGTATAGAAAAATTATCTTCCCCTCCGTTTTTGTGTTGTTTTTTTTCGTCACAAGTTGTCAAGATATTCTCGAATGTGTGATTAATAGAAAACCCATTTTATCAGATACTAGAATTGATCGTGCAAGACAGAATGAGCATTTCTTTGCCAAAATTACGTCTGAGATACAAAATGAACCAAGAGATAATGACTATTTTTACTATTTCGACATATATGGTGATTTGCCTGAAGGACTAGAAGTGTTCTTCGATTACAGAGATGTTATAATTGAAGGCAGACCTAGGAGTAAAGGTAGATATCGATTTACTATAACGCTAGATGTAGAGCAAGCTGATAATTATTGTGAAAATGATTTAAATGATTGTGATGGCCTCTGTGAAGAAAGCACTTCTAGAACTTATATTTTGACAGTAGACTAAACATTGTTTCATTTCTCAATTTAACTCCGAAAACTTTCAGAAACTTGTTAATAGATTTTACCTAAAGGTAATTACGTAACAGCCATAATGTTGTAAATTCGCTGCGTTAGGGATTGAGGCATTTGTTGAAGCTCCCCGACGATAGGAGGGAGCGACTGCCGAAAGCCCGACCCCTTGAGGGTAACGCCCTATTACTGGAAACAACATTAAAACAAAGTAAAATCTATATAATTATAACTAATGAAATTTTTTATTGACACAGCAAATTTAGACCAAATAAAAGATGCCCAAGATATGGGAATTTTAGATGGTGTAACCACAAACCCATCTTTAATGGCCAAAGAAGGCATAACAGGGCACGACAATATTATGAAACACTACGTGGATATTTGTAATATTGTGGATGGCGATGTGAGTGCCGAGGTTATCTCTACCGATGTTGATGGTATGATAAGAGAAGGTGAGGCTTTAGCGGAATTACACGACCAGATTGTGATTAAATTGCCAATGATTAAAGATGGAGTTAAGGCTTGTAAACATTTTTCTAGCAAAGGCATTAAAACTAATGTAACGTTGGTGTTTTCTGCTGGACAAGCCTTATTGGCAGCCAAAGCTGGCGCAACCTATGTGTCGCCTTTTATTGGACGTCTAGATGATATTTCTACTGATGGATTGAATTTAATTTCTGAAATCCGTCATATTTATGATAATTATGGTTTCGATACTCAAATTTTAGCAGCATCTGTTCGCCATACCATGCATGTGATTGATTGTGCTAAAATTGGTGCTGATGTTATGACAGGGCCTTTAAGTTCTATTGAGGGATTACTTAAACACCCGTTAACAGACATGGGGCTAGCTAAGTTTTTAGCAGATTATAAAAAAGGGAATTAACCTACAATTTAATACATAAAAAATGCGCAATACCGAGCAGGTATTGCGCCTTTTTTATTTTTATGATTCTTAGTTTAAGCTTTTTTCTGCTTGTTTATCTCATCTTGTAGTTGACGTCTCACTTTTTGCTCACGCTCAAGAGCCGTTTTTCTGTGTTCTTCAAACTCCTCTTCAATTTCAGATAGGCTTTGTTTTGCTTGTCTTGTTACAGCGTTACTATTTTTAAATTTGTAGATAAAGAAAAGTAAAAATGCTAACAAACCAGCAATGATAGCCCAAAGCAAGGTGTTATACCCTGTTTTGCTCATCTGTAAACCGAATAGCGACATACTATCTTTTTCGGTATTGGTTTTATCTAAATCTTCTTGCGTTTTAGTAAGGTTACCTTTTAATTGTGAAATCTCATCTGCTTGCCTTTTAACAACGGCTTGTGTGTCGCTTAAATCTTTATGAACTGCTTTAAGAGAGTCGCTCACATGATTTCTTAATGCAACTAACCATGCTGTTTTTACCGCTTCATAACGTTGTCCGTTGGTGCCTTTAAAATTACCAGATTTTTTAAATACATATTCGAACTGACTATCTATTGTCCCGCTATTTAGTGATAATGTCTCTTGTTCTGGCGTGGTTTGGGCAAGTGAAATATTAAAAACAATTGCACAAATAAAGGTAATAAGGAACTTTGAGAAATTCATTTGGTTGTGTTTAAATAGGTTAACTAATGGCTACGAAAATATAAAATTAAGTTTAAAATTGCTCTTATTTATCAAATAGCCTTAATTTTTGAGGCTATTCGGTTAGATTTACGATAGAAAATACCATTTAGATGTTTTTAATAGTAGGTATAACGTCTTACTTTTGAAATATATTTTGCAAGCCTAATAACTTGATGGCTATATCCATATTCGTTGTCGTACCATACATACAATATCACATTTTTACCATCGGCACGTACAATAGTAGCCTTACTATCATAAATTGCTGGCGCAGAACATCCTACAATATCACTAGATACTAACTCATCACTTAATTCATATTTTATTTGCTCTACCAAATCACCCTCTAGAGCATATTTTTTTATGGTGGAATTAATACTGTTCAATGACGCTTTTCTATCCAATTCTAAATTTAGAATTGCTAATGAGCCATTAGGTACGGGAACTCGAATGGCATTTGAGGTTAATTTTCCTTCTAAACTAGGTAGTGCTTTGGCAACGGCTTTTCCTGCACCGGTCTCAGTAATTACCATATTTAAGCCTGCAGCACGACCACGACGGTATTTTTTATGAAAATTGTCAACCAAGTTTTGATCGTTTGTGTAAGCATGAATTGTTTCTAAGTGTCCGCTTTTTACGCCATAAGAGTCCTCCACAGCCTTTAAAATAGGTGTTATGGCATTCGTTGTACAAGATGCAGCAGAAAATATATTTATTTTATCAGGATTATATTCCTTATGATTAACACCATGAACAATATTCGGGATTTCTTTTCCAGGAGCAGTTAGTAATACCTTTTTAACTCCTTTAGCTTTTAAATGTCTCGATAATGCATCCTTATCTCTAAAAGCTCCTGTATTGTCTATAACCAAAGCATTACTAATGCCATATTGCGTATAGTCGATAGTTTCGGGCGCATCGGCCGAAATTAGTTTTACGGTAGTGCCATTTACTATAAGCGCACTGTCTTTTTCGTTAACTGAAACTGTTCCAGAAAATTCGCCATGGATAGAATCGTTATTCAACAAAGACGCTCGTTTTTCTAAAATTTCGGCAGTAATTGGACCCCGCGTAACAATAGCTCTTAATCGTAGTTGGTTGCCTTTACCAGTTTTTGCCATAAGCTCTCTTGCAACCAAACGGCCAATTCTCCCAAAGCCATAAAGTATTACATCCTTGGGCTCTATGGTTTTGCCGTTGCCAGCATCTTTTATTTATTGGCAACAAAGTGAATGGCATCATCAAATTTATTTTCCTCAAGATGAAATTCATAGGTTAGTTTACCAATATCCAGTTTCGCTGGTGGAATGTTGAGTTGCTTTATGGCTTTTGCAATTTCAACAGAATCAAAAATTGAAATGGGTTTTTGCACAAACTTACCGGCATAATCGTGAAGGTTTAAAATTTCACTGACGTTTTTATCGATAAGCTGATTCTTAAATAGAATTAACTCGATGGAGTTATCATACCATAAATCGCTAACCGCTTTAATAAATTCAACAGTCGCTTTTCTACGATCAGCTTGGAACGCTAACTCTTTTTCATAAGTTGCATCTGTAGACATTTTTTTTGAGTTTAGTGGTTTTTAATCTTGCAAAAGTATCATATTTCAAACGTTTTCGTAGGTAATTTTAACAAAAAAAACAGCACTCTTAAAGAGTGCTGTTTTTAATCTATAAACGTGTAGTTTATCTATCTAAAATTATAAAGCTCCTTTTCTCCATTTTCGTTAATTAATTCAATTCTTAGTGAATTGCGCATAGCTTTATCTTTTAAAGCTTTTTGAACATCATCAACATTATTAATTTCAATGTCGTTAATCATAGTGATTATAGTGCCTTCCTTAATACCGTTTTTGTTCCAGTATTCCTTGTATTGCTCATTTAATTGAGAAATTTTTACACCATTTTTAGTTTTGTACTTTTTCAAATCACTGGATTTAGCATTTTTCACTGTACCTATTAATGGTATGGATGTTACCATGTTTCGCACCAATTTTACAGGTACAGTTTTAATTTTACCATCTCTGGAGAAAGTAACATTAACAATGTCATCTGGACTTTTGGTTTTTAGGTGCCCGCTTAAATCAGCAAATTTTGATATTTTAACATTATCAATTTCTTTGATGATATCACCTTTTTGCAATCCTGCCTTTTCGGCTCCAGAATCTTCTTCAATACCACCTACATAGAATCCTTCTGTATCGTCTATCTCAATCTGTTCTGCGGCTCTACTGTTTAGTGCAATTCCTGAAACACCCAAAATACCGTTTTGAACATTACCATATTCCATGATATCATTCACTACTTTTCTGGCGATATTACTTGGTACAGCGAAGGAATAGCCTACATAGGAGCCTGTTTGCGACGAAATGGCGGTGTTAATCCCAATTAATTCACCTTGAGTGTTTACCAAAGCGCCTCCTGAGTTACCAGGATTAACCGCTGCATCGGTTTGTATAAAGGATTGTGTCGCGTTGGGGTTGCCAGATAAATCTCTAGATTTTGCACTAATAATACCTGCAGTAACTGTAGATGTTAGATTAAAAGGGTTTCCAACGGCCAATACCCATTCGCCAATTTTGGCATTGTCAGAATCTCCAAAAGTTACTACTGGCAATTCCTCATCCGCTTCAATTTTTAAAAGTGCAATATCAGTTTTGGGGTCTGCCCCTACAATTTCAGCTTTATACGTTTTATTGTTATTTAGTGTTACCGAAAGTTCCTGAGACCTATCTACCACATGATTGTTGGTAATAATATAGCCATCTGGCGTAATAATAACTCCAGAACCCGTACCCAACTGTGCACGCTGTGGGCTTCTTCCAAGGAATAAATCCTCAAACGTCATTTGTCCTCTGCTTAGGGTCACATTCTTAACGTGTACTACGGCATTAACCGTATTTTCGGCAGCTTGCGTAAAATCTGGCGTTTCATAGGGTTTATAAATGGTGTTTGATACCGAAGCAGGAATCAATGTAGGTTTTTCGTCAATAGTGTCAACCACTAAGGTGTTATCGTTTTCTAGAAATAATTTGTATGCCCCAAGCGTTAATAAACCACCAAGAGCTGAAACTAATACTAATGTTAAAATCTTCTTCATAATTTTCAGTTTAATGTATGTGCTCTAACGATTAAAATTAAATATTTATTGAATTTTGTTTTCAACTTTAACGACGATTTAACAATCAAAAAAACGTTAGAATATTCATATCTTTGTCACCTTATCATGCAACAAAAATTTTATAAATACCAAGGAACGGGAAACGATTTTGTGATGATTGATAATCGTCAACAACAATTCGACAAAAATAATACCAAATTGGTCTCACACCTTTGCGACAGACGTTTTGGCATAGGCGCAGATGGTTTAATTCTTCTTGAAAACCATGATGACTATGATTTTAAAATGGTGTATTACAATGCAGATGGTAACGAAAGTACAATGTGTGGTAATGGCGGTAGATGTCTGGTCGCATTTGCAAAACAACTCGAGGTTATTTCCGATAAAGCCACATTTGAAGCTATTGATGGTTTGCATCATGCTGAAATTAATGGTGATATAGTTAAGTTGCAAATGCAAGATGTAACAGCAATTGATAAAAAGGCTAATCATGTATTCTTGGATACTGGTTCGCCACATCACGTGCAGTTTGAAGATGACATTGACAATTTTGATGTTAAAACCAAGGGTGCTAATATTAGATATGGTGAACCCTATAATGAAAAAGGTACCAATGTGAATTTTGTTAAGAAATTATCTGCTGATACATTTAGAGTTCGTACATATGAACGCGGTGTAGAAGATGAAACTTTGTCATGCGGTACAGGTGTTACGGCCGTGGCTATAGCGATGCATGCTTTAAATGAGACCACTAGCACCCGTGTTGATTTAGAGGTTGAAGGCGGAGATTTGCAAGTGTCTTTCGACATAGAAGATGGTATTTACAAAAATGTATGGCTTATCGGTCCTGCAAAATTCGTGTTTGAGGGCACCATATGAAAACGTTAAAAGGAGAACATATTACGCTTCGCGCCTTAGAACCTGAAGATTTAGAATTTGTTCTTGAAGTTGAAAACAACGAGAGTATTTGGCACTTAAGTAATACACAAACGCCATTTTCTAGATTTGTAATTAAACAATATTTAGAAAATGCACATAAAGATATTTTTGAGGTAAAACAGTTACGTTTGGTGATTTCTGATAACAACGAAGCTCCGTTAGGTTTGATAGATCTATTCAATTTTGATTTTAAAAATAAACGGGCAGGTGTAGGTATTCTCATTAAAGATACTTCAAATAGAGATAAGGGTTATGGTTTTGAAGCATTACACTTATTAATAAACTATAGCTTTAAGTATTTAGGACTACATCAGCTATATTGCAATATTTCAGAAGATAATAAGGCGAGTCTTAAATTATTTACCAAAGTAGGATTTGAAAAAGTGGGCTTAAAAAAAGATTGGAACTTTAACAACGGAAAATTCAATAACGAATATTTATTACAACTTATAAAATAATAGATGTACATTAAAAAGATACTTTGGGCTATTGCCATAATAGGGTTGATTGCGGCAGCGTTTTTCGCATATTATGTTTATGGTGCTATGTTGGCGCCAAATACCAATTTTAATAACGATGAAGCCTACATCTATGTAAAAACCACAGATACATATAACGATGTTAAGGAGCAACTTAAACCACTTATAAAAGACATTGATAAGTTTGATATTTTGGCAAGACAAAAGAAATATACAAGCAATATTAAACCTGGTAAGTATATTATAAAAAAGGGGATGAGTAATAATGATATTATTAATTCCATTAGAAGCATTAACATGCCAGTAAAGGTATCTTTTAACAACCAAAATTCTCTGGAAAAGTTGGCAGGAAGGGTGGCCACTCAAATTGAAGCGGATAGTTTGTCGTTAGTAAAAGTTATGACCGATACATTTTTTTTAAAGGACCATAGTTTTAAGTATGAAACAGCTTTAGGAATGTATTTGCCAAATAGTTATGAGTTTTATTGGAATACCTCTGCAGAAGATTTTAGGGATAGAATGTTAAAAGAATACAAACGTTTTTGGAACGAAAAGCGCATTGCCAAGGCTCATGATATCGGTTTGTCGCCAGACCAAGTTATTGCTTTGGCTTCTATCGTATATGAAGAATCTAAAGAACGTTCTGAGCAACCAAGAATTGCTGGGGTGTATATGAATAGACTACGCATTGGTATGCCGTTGCAGGCGGACCCCACTTTAAAATTCGCTGCATATAAACTACCTCAGTATAAAAAGACTGTTATTAAGCGCGTTTTAAATGTGCATAAAGAGATAGAATCGGCATATAATACTTATAAGAAAAGAGGATTACCACCAGGACTTATTGCAATGCCAGATATCTCTGCAATTGATGCGGTTTTAAATTATGAAAAACACAAATACCTCTATTTTGCTGCAGACCCGAAACGTTTTGGCTATCATAAATTTGCAAAAACATTAGCACAACATAATGTGAATGCCAGGGCTTATCAACGCTACTTATCGTCACAAGGGATAAATAAATAATGTTACGTTATGGTATTTATATAGCGTTTTGCATATGTTTCTCACTAACTGGTCCTGCGCAATCCCCATTAAACAAGTTTTTAACACCTAGCGATACATTAAACATACCACGTAGAGATGCAGTAGTAATTTCAGAAGCTGCCTTGTCTAGTGCTGCGTTGATCGGTTTAAATGAGCTATGGTATGCTGATTTTGATCGTTCAAAATTCCACACTATAAATGATAACGCAGAGTGGCTTCAGCTGGATAAAGTCGGTCATGTGTTTACTGCGTATCAAATGGGGAGGCAGGGTGCTAACTTATTAAAATGGAGCGGCGCAGATAAGAAACATCAATTGCTTTATGGCGCCACAATAGGATTCGGATTTTTAACGGCTGTTGAAGTATTAGACGGATACTCAAGCGAATGGGGATTTTCTTGGGGCGATGTTAGTGCAAATGCTTTAGGAACAGGACTCTATATTTCGCAAGAATTGTTGTGGAATGAACAACGAATTGACGTAAAATTTAGTTTTAGGCAAACACGATATGCAGAATTGCGCCCCGATAAGCTCGGTAAATCCTTAATTGAGGAGGTTTTAAAAGATTATAACGGACAAACCTATTGGTTAAGTTTTAACGTGCATTCTTTTTTTAAAAACAGTAAAATTCCTAAATGGTTAAATGTTGCGTTTGGGTATGGGGGAGAAGGGATGCTATCTGGTATTGAAGTTTCTGACAATCAATTGTTAACAACTATTCCCAGGTATAGGCAGTTTTATCTCAGTTTAGACGTAAATTTGTTTAACCTAAGTACTAATTCAGCACTGTTAAAGACAATTTTTAACATTTTTAATATGATAAAAATACCTTTTCCTACTTTAGAATTCAACAAAAATGGGGCTGTATTTCATCTATTCCGTTAGTTAAAATTGTACTTCAACGATTAGTTTTGATAAAATAAAAAATAAACGTAATTTTGCAGGCTGAAATTTTCAAGCAGATTCCGTTTTAGTTTTTGCTAAAGAAATTTAAATTTTATGGTAAAAAATATTGCAAGTTACTTAGTTTTAGCACTTACAATATGTATACTGTTACAAACGTCGTTGTCTACTGAAGAAACGATAGATTTAAGTAGGTATTCAACCGATGGCTTAGTGTTAAATTACACAGTTGGCCACGATGCAAGCAGTAGGGAAAGTGTTGAGGCATCAAACGAAGGTTACGAAGCGTTCTCTCCATATTTAGGAAGATCCTTCGTTGGATTTAAAGAGGCTCTTGCTTTTAAGGAATCAGGTGGTAATTACGCCACCATAAATACATACGGTTATTTAGGTAAGTACCAGTTTGGAAAAGAAACCTTAAAATTAATTGGTGTTAGAAACATTCAAAAGTTTTTAGGTGACCCAAAACTTCAAGAGAAGGCTTTTATAGCTAATGCACAGCGTAACAAATGGATTTTACGTAGAGACATCAATAATTTTGTTGGAAAACGTATTAATGGTGTGGTAGTAACAGAATCGGGTATATTAGCTGCAGCGCATTTGGCTGGTCCGGGTAGCGTTAAGAAGTATTTAAGAAGTTATGGGTTAGATAATTTTGCTGATGGGTACGGAACTACCATTGCTAATTACATGAAACGATTTTCAGGCTATGATACATCGTTTTTAAAGCCTAATAAAAAAGCAAAAGTCAATACGCTTTAAAAATAAAATTTAGCTTTTATGAATAATAAAAATTGTAGGCCTTTTATGAAGGTCTACATTTTTTTTGTGCCATAATTGGGCTGGTAGCGTTTTAATATATTCGGTTTTTAGCGTAATATCGCAAGCTACGCAAACATGGGTGTCCTTAGAAACTGTAGCGCAAATATCTTCGAGCATTTTATTGTTGCGGTAGGGGGTTTCAATGAATATTTGAGATTGGTTTTGTTCAAAAGATAAACGTTCTAAACGTTTTATTTCTTTTTTTCTTTCATTTTTATCAATTGGCAAATAACCGTTAAATGCAAAACTTTGCCCGTTTAGCCCAGAACTCATTATGGCCATTAAAATAGAAGAGGGACCCACTAACGGCACTACTTGAATATCTTTTTCATGAGCCAGTTTTATAACATCTGCTCCAGGATCTGCAACACCAGGACATCCTGCTTCAGATAACAACCCTACGTCTTTTCCTGCTAAACAAGGCGTTAGAAATTCTGGTAATTCGATGGGTTGTGTGAATTTATTTAAAAGAAATAGCTGTAGAGATGGTTGTGGTTTCTTTGGACTAATTTTTTTAATAAATCTGCGAGCGGATTTTTCATTTTCAACTATAAATATGGAGAGGTCTTCGATTGTTTTTTTTACCGAGATAGGTAAAACTTCGAGCGGTGCGTTATCCCCAAGCGTAGTTGGTATTAAAAATAGTCTGCCAATTTTTGGTGTCATTAATTATTGGAAATGATTAATGAATATACTGAAATTAAATATGTTTTTCTGCTATTTTATCGCAAGCTTCATCTAGCATTTGAAAAACACTTTCAAATCCTTTATCACCGCCATAATAGGGGTCTGGAACGCTCTTGTTCTGGTTAGGTGTAATTTCGTTTAAAATGAGTTTTACCTTCGCTATATCTTCGTCATTTCTGGCCATTTTTATAATATGTCTAAAATTGGATTCGTCCATAGCATATATCAAATCAAATTCAGAAAAATCTTGTTTAACAAATTGTCGAGCCCTTAAATTAGAAATGTCTATCCCATTTTCCTTTGCTACTGTTATAGAACGCATGTCTGGCTTGTTACCAATATGGTATGCTCCAGTTCCTGCAGAATCGATAAAGAATTTATTTTCAGGAAGTTTTGATTTTAAAATGCCTTCTGCTAATGGAGATCGACAAATATTGCCCAAACATACCATTAGAATTTTAGTCATTTTAAATAGAATTAAACAGAGAGTTTTTTTGAGATATCCTCAACGTATTTTCTAAACTGCTTGTCGGTAGAGGAAAGATTATCTACGGTTTTACAAGCATGCAGCACTGTGGCGTGATCGCGTTTTCCAATTTGAGAGCCAATACTGGCAAGAGAAGCTTTTGTCATTTTTTTAGCAAAAAACATAGCTAATTGCCTTGCTTGTACAATGTGACGCTTACGTGTTTTTGATTGTAGTGTTTCTACATCCATTTGGAAATAGTCTGAGACGATTTTTTGTATATAATCTATAGAAACTTCACGTTTTGTATTCTTAACAAACTTTTCTACAATTTGTTTGGCAAGGTCGATAGTTATTTCTTTCCTGTTGAATGAAGATTGTGCGATTAGGGAGATAATGGCGCCCTCTAGTTCTCGAACATTAGTTTTAATGTTTTTAGCAACATAATCTATGATTTCCTCGGGCATTTCAACACCGTCACGGTATAATTTGTTTTTTAGAATTGAAACCCGTGTTTCGAAATCAGGATTTTGTAATTCTGCAGACAATCCCCATTTAAAGCGAGATAATAAGCGTTGCTCAATGTCTTGCATATCCACAGGAGCTTTGTCGCTCGTTAAAATTACCTGTTTGCCATTTTGGTGTAAATGGTTGAAAATATGGAAGAATACATCCTGCGTGCCAGATTTACCTGAAAGAAACTGTACGTCATCAATAATTAACACATCAATAATTTGGTAAAAATGGATAAAATCGTTGCGGTTGTTCTTTTTAACCGAATCAATGTATTGTTGAGTAAACTTTTCAGCCGAAATATAAAGTACTGTTTTTTCTGGATATTTATCTTTTATGTCCACACCAATTGCGTGTGCCAAATGCGTTTTTCCCAATCCAACACCGCCAAAAATTAACAACGGATTAAATGATGTTCCACCTGGTTTTGCTGCAACAGCTAATCCTGCGCTTCTCGCTAATCTATTTGAATCGCCCTCCAGAAAGTTTTCAAAACTATAATTTGGATTTAATTGTGATTCAATTTTAACATTCCTTATACCTGGAATAACGAATGGATTTTTTAATTCCGGACTTTTATTGTTAAGTGGTATGTCTACTTCTTGCGATTTTACAGGTGTTCTGTTAGAACTTGGAATTTTTTCAGTAAAAGGTTGTTTGTTGCCATAAGTGTTTTCCATCTTAATGATATACACCAATTTAGCAGTTTCACCTAGCTCTTTAGTTAGAGCTACTTTTAATATTTTAACATAGTGCTCTTCAAGCCATTCATAAAAGAATTTACTTGGTACTTGAATACTTAGAGCATTGTCTTGGAGTTTTACTGCTGCAATGGGCTCAAACCATGTTTTATATGCTTGCGGTTGGATATTATCCTTTATAAAATTAAGACAGTTATTCCATACCGATTGCGCAGTCGTACTCATGTAGTTAAAATGTTGGTTATCTGTTAGTAATTATTTAAAGAGCAGAGTGTCTTTAAATCCCCCTTTTAATGTGTGGCAAATATGTGAACAAAATTCTAAAAAAAAAAATGAATTAGTATTGAATTTCTAGAAATTTTTCCTCATGTTTAAACACTAGCCGAAGCTACAAAAAAATATTGATATAAAGTTATGAAAATCGATGAAATACAAATTAGAGTGAGATATGGTGAAACAGACCAAATGGGGGTGGTATATCATGGTAACTACGCATTATATCTAGAGATGGGCAGAATTGAATGGTTAAGAAAGCTTGGGATATCATATAAAAAAATGGAAGAAGAAGGTGTTATGTTACCCGTAGTTTCCTTAAATATAAATTATAAAAAATCAGCAGGTTATGACGATCTAATTAATGTAAAAACTCAACTGAAAAATAAACCTACAGCAAAGATTGAATTTGAGTACGAAATTACAAACGAACTTGGAGAAATTTTAACGACAGCTGAAACAACTTTAGTTTTTATTGATATGAAAACGAATAGACCAACCAGAGCTCCTAAATATATTTTAGACTTAATTAACTAAATATTTCTACTTTCTTTTGATGGCAACACCATAAATACTGCTAAAAACCCTAAAAATATCTTCGGCTAACTTTTTTCTTGCAGATATGGTTATGTTGCAACTTAGCTCTAGTTCTTGGTCAATAATACTTAAATGTTTTTCCTTGATAATGCGCATCACTGTATTCATATCCTTGTATTCAAAAGTTATTAAAAACTGAATATCAATGGTTCTCTGAGTGATTTCACAGGATTGTAAGGTAAGTTGTGCTGTGGTTTTGTATGCTTGAATTAATCCGCCAACGCCAAGTTTTACACCGCCAAAGTACCTCACCACAATAATAAGCGTATTTGTAACATCAAAGGATTGAATTTGTCCATAAATAGGCATGCCAGCAGAATTACTTGGTTCTCCATCATCGTTGGCCCTAAATAATTTATTTTCAGTTCCAATCTGGTAGGCATAGCACCAATGTCTTGCGGCGTGATGTTCTTTCTTCACCTGTTCTAGGCGCGCTTTAACTTCATCTTCTGTTGTAACATGGTATGCAAATCCAAAGAATTTACTGTTCTTTTCTTTGTAAAGTATATTGTTTGCCGGGGTAGTTATAGTGTTGTATGTATCCTTAGCAGTATCCAAACTTAAAACACCTGTTTTTGAGTACTAAATAAATCAACAACGTCTTCTTTGTAGGGTATAATATGCCATGTTTTGAATCCTAAAGTGTTTGCTGTATTAATATTTTCAGCATTATCATCAATAAAAAGACAAGTTTCTGCCTTTGTATAATTCTTGTTTAATACAAACTCAAAAATATCAGTATTAGGTTTTCTTAAATTGATTTCGTGCGATAAATAAAATGCGTCAAAACAATTTTTAAAATTCTCATAAAAAGGGACGCGTTCTTGAATCCATTTAATATGAAGTTCGTTTGTGTTACTTATCAAAATGAGTTTGTATTTGTTTTCAGATTTCAAACGGTTTAAAAAATCTAAACGGTATTTAGGGAATGCTTTTAGAATGATATTCCATAAGTCTACCAGTTCTGTTTTTGTTAAATGCGGGAACTTTTCAGCATAAAAATTTATAAAATCATCTGTAGTTACAGCTCCAATTTCGTACTGTTTATTGATGTGGATGATATCTTCGGAAAGTGCCGAAATGCGCAATTTTCTCAGAGATTCTCGAAAGCCATTTTCTATATCTAAATCGATAAATACATTACCAAAATCAAAAATTAGGGTATCAATCATTTTGATATATGTTTAGAATATCATTTTCGATATGCTCTTCAGAAATTAATTTCCCTGAAAGTTTAGGGGCTATAGTACCGTTTCTAAAATTGGTGTTTCCAATAAAAACACGTGCTTCGTCCCAAAGGTTTTCGTCCATAAACGTTTGCAGTGTTTTTGTACCACCTTCAATAATTATAGAGTTGATTTCTTTTTTAAATAACACGTCGCATATTTGAGACGCTATGGGCTTTTTGAAATCAATTGTATTTTTATCAATCACTATAGTTTCGCTAAAATCATTAAAAATTCTCAAGTTTGAAGATAATTTAGTGTCCTTATCAATAACAATCCTAATAGGGTTTTTTCCGTTCCAATCCCTTACCGTTAAACTTGGGTTATCCTTTAAAACTGTATTTGTACCCACTAAAATGGCCTGTTCTTCGGCGCGCCATTTGTGCACGAGCTGTCTGGAATAGCTGTTTGTAATCCAAACAGGTGCTATTTCATTCTTACTTTCAGGGGCAATAAAACCATCTTGGGTCTGTGCCCATTTCAGAATAATATAAGGTCGCTTTTTATTATGAAACGTAAAAAAGCGCTTATGGTGTTGCCTGCAATCATCTTCTAAAACACCTACAATTACATCAACTCCTGCTTCTCGTAATCTTTTTATGCCTTTTCCGGCTACTTCTTTGTAGTCGTCCGTACAGCCAATAACCACCTTGGGAATTTTATGCTTAATGATTAAATCGCTACAAGGAGGTGTTTTACCAAAGTGCGAACAAGGTTCCAGTGTTACGTAAAGGGTAGCGTGTTGCAGCACTGATGTGTCTTTAACCTTATTAATAGCATTTACTTCTGCATGAGGGCCACCGTAAGCACTTGTAAACCCCTCGCTAATAATTGTATCATTTACAACTATTACACAGCCTACCATTGGATTTGGTCTTGTAGAACCTAAACCATTTCTTGCTATTTCTATACAGCGTTTTATGTAAAACTCGTTGGATGTCACCTTTAAATCTTAAATTTTTACGTCTTCGGTCTCATCAACATCATACCTGTATGAAAACCCTAAAGTTTTATAAACGATATCACCTTTATAGTGCACTTTTATTGTTTTGCTAAACAAGCTTCCAATAAGGCCACCAATGCTTTTTCCGCTAGTTAAACTATCCACAGGAACCGTTGCGGTTAGCGGAATAGTAAATTCATTTTTAGCGGGCACTTTAAAGCTTTTTGTGGATACATAGCCTACTTCGTTATCATTTACAAAAATTTTAATTTTATCGGTTTTAAGTTCACCGCCAATATCATTCGGATTCATAAATAAAGCATCGGCAGAAAGTATAATATGTTGTGGCGTTGATTTTACTACTTCAATATTCTCAATATTAATAAAAAGCGGTTTTTCATTTACTTTACAGTTGAAAAAACAGCACGCTATTGTTAATAATATTAAAATGTGTTTCGTTTTGGTTTTTAAGAATTCCTGTATCTTCACTTTTTTGAAAAAAGATTAATTAAAGTGAGTAAAGATACTATAGTTATTCGAGAAATACGACCAGAAGACAATGCGCAATTGGAAGCGGTGATACGGGCGTGTTTTCATGAATTTAAAATTCCTTTGAAGGGTACAGCATATGAAGATCCTGAAACGAAACAAATGTATGAATCTTATCAAAATGAGAATGATATATATTATGTAATCGAGAGTAATGGAGAAATTTTGGGAGGAGCTGGCGTGAAACCTTTAAGGGATTTTGATGGTAATATTTGCGAACTACAAAAAATGTATTTTTCACCCAAAGTGCGTGGTAAGGGCATTGGGAAGCAATTGTTTGAAACATGCTTAAATGTGGCAAAAGAATTGGGTTTTGAAAAATGTTATTTAGAATCTGCACCACAATTAAAGGCAGCAATACACATTTACGAAAGTTTTGGATTTACCCATTTAAAAAGGTCTTTGGGTAATACGGGCCATAGTTCGTGCAGTGTATGGATGATTAAGGCATTATGAGATTAAAGGATCTTCAACTGGAATTTCATAGGGCTTTAGATGCTATTTATGGCGTGGAGGAAGTAAATAGCTTCTTTTTCCTTTTAGTAGCACATTTTTTTGATATCAAACGTATCGATTTAGCACTATCTCCAAATATTGAAATATCATCAACTAAAGGCATTCGCAACGCTTTAACAGCATTACAGCAGCAAAAACCAATACAGTATATTGTTGGCGAAACCGAGTTTTTCGGATTGCCGTTTAAAGTGAATACAAACGTTTTGATTCCCCGTCCTGAAACTGAGGAGTTGGTATCATGGATTATTGAACAATTCAGAATTGAGAATTCAGAATTCAGAATTTTAGACATTGGCACAGGAAGTGGATGCATTGCCATTGCTTTTGCAAAAAAACTACCAAATGCTTCGGTTTATGCTATGGATGTGAGTGAAAAAGCTCTTGAAGTAGCAAAAGCCAATGCGAAACTAAATGAAGTGAACGTTACGTTTATCAAGGCTGACATTTTAAATTATGATTATCCTCAACTCGTTTCAGAAATTAAAAATGAAATTGAGAAATTTGATATTATAGTTTCAAATCCGCCTTATGTAAGGCAACAGGAAAAAGCATCGATGCAGCCTAACGTGTTAGAGAACGAACCACACATTGCGTTATTTGTTGAAGACAATAACCCATTAGTGTTTTATGAGGCTATAAGCGATTTTTCAAAAACAGCATTGAAGAAAAACGGTAAGTTGTTTTTCGAAATCAATGAATATTTGGGTAGCAGTACCATGAATGTATTGCAAAACAATAATTTTAAGAATATTGAATTAAAACAAGATATCTTTGGTAAAGATAGAATGGTAAAAGGTGTAAATTTCTAATGGAACATATTCAGCAAAAAATAAACCAACTAAGAAATGAATTAAGAACACATAATTATAATTATTATGTGCTTGATAATCCTACAATTTCAGATTATGAGTTTGATATTAAACTCAAAGAGCTTCAGGAACTTGAGGAAAACCACCCTGAGTTTTATGATGCAAACTCGCCCACGCAACGTGTTGGAGGGGAAGTCACTAAAAATTTCGATACTGTAAAACATGAGTATCGCATGTATTCTTTAGATAATTCTTATTCTAAAGAAGACTTGCTAGATTGGGAAAAGCGCATAAAAAAGCTTGTGGATGGAGACGTAGCATATACTTGTGAATTGAAGTACGATGGTGCGTCTATGAGTGTAACTTACGAAAACGGTAAATTACTACGAGCAGTAACAAGGGGCGACGGTTTTCAGGGAGATGATGTTACGGCAAATGTAAAAACCATAAGATCGGTACCATTACAATTAAAAGGCGATGTTCCGCAAAAATTTGAAATTAGAGGCGAAATTGTATTGCCGTTTGATGGATTTAACAAGATGAACGAGGAACGTATTGCAAATGGCGAAGAACCATATAGAAACCCCAGAAATACAGCTTCGGGAAGTTTAAAGCTGCAAGATAGCGCGGAGGTAGCAAAACGACCTTTAGAATGTTTGTTATATAGCATGAAAGGCGAGGATTTAGGGGTTGCAACGCAATTTGAAAGTTTAGAAAAAGCGAGAGCTTTAGGGTTTAAGGTGCCTAATGAAGCTATTTTAGCCTCATCAGTTGATGAAGTTTTAGAGTTTGTTAATTACTGGGATACCAAACGTCACGACTTACCATACGAAACAGATGGTGTGGTAATTAAGGTTAATAGCTTACAGCAGCAAGAAGAATTGGGATATACGGCCAAAGCACCACGTTGGGCAATGGCGTATAAGTTTAAGGCAGAACAAGTGTCTACAGTTTTAAACGAAATAACCTACCAAGTAGGGCGAACAGGAGCTATAACACCAGTGGCAAACTTAGAGCCAGTAGAGTTGGCAGGTACCACTGTAAAACGTGCATCGATACATAATGCCGACCAAATTGAAAAGCTTGATATAAGAGAAGGTGATACGGTGTTTGTTGAAAAAGGAGGGGAGATTATACCTAAGATTATTGCTGTTGATATTACGCAAAGACCTATCGATTCTGAACCTACACTATTTATAACACATTGCCCAGAATGTAATACGGAATTGGTGAGAACCGAAGGCGATGCTAAACATTATTGCCCAAATTATAACGGATGCACACCACAAATTATAGGTCGTATTCAGCATTATATTTCCCGAAAAGCAATGGATATAGAAGGTTTGGGAGGTGAAACTGTTGGGCTTTTGGTAAAAGAAGGCTTAATATCTAATTATTCTGATTTGTATGAATTAACCAAAGAACAGGTAATTCCTTTAGAACGTATGGCAGAAAAGAGTGCCGATAATTTAATCAACGGAATAAAAGCATCAGTTAACATTCCCTTTGAGCGCGTTTTGTATGCTATTGGCATTCGCTATGTAGGTGAAACGGTTGCAAAAAAACTTGCGAAACACTATAAATCTATAGATAATTTAATGCAAGCTTCGCAAGAAGATTTGGAACAGGTTGATGAAATTGGCATAAAAATAGCCGAAAGTGTACTCTTGTTTTTTTCTTCAGAAGAAAACCTAAGCATTATTGAAAGGTTGAAACAGTTTGGTGTGCAATTGAGTATATCTGAAGAAGAGCTTAAAGGACAAACAGATTTACTTAAGGGGCAATCTATTGTGGTTTCTGGTGTTTTTGAACATGTGTCTAGAACCGAACTTAAAAAACTCATTGAAGATAACGGTGGTAAAGTTAGTAGCTCTATTTCATCTAAAACAAGTTTTGTGGTAGCGGGTGATAAAATGGGTCCTAGTAAAAAGGAAAAAGCGAATAATCTTGGAATAAAACTCATAAACGAACTTGAATTCCTACAAAAAATAAAAAAAACATAAAATAATAACGATTAAATGTAATTTTTGTCGATTAATTACATTTTTTAATTATATTTGTCTTGTAATTAGTAATCATTATTATGTGCAGCCCCAAAGTACTAGCAACTATAATAGGTTCAATTTACACATTGTTTGTGTATTTTTTGTTCTCTAACCTCTTAGGTTATGCAGATAATACAAGCGCATTTATTCTTCCTGTTTTGGCACTTGCATATTTTTGTAACGTAGAAAAAGAAAACTGGTCGTTATTTTTCATCTTATTTCTTGTCTTATATTCTATTTCAGATTTGATGATACTTATATCGGATGAATTACCATTTTATTACGATTATTTTATAGGTAACGCTCTATATATATTGGCATACATTTCACTGTCAATCGAGATTGGTCGTAACATTTCATTTACATACATTCTAAAAAATTACATATTTTCGGTAATAGTGCTTTTTATACTTAATTGCTATATAGGTTATAAAATTTCCCAAATTATAAATCCTTATCTCGAATTTGGTTCAGAATATTTAACAGAAATAATGTACAATATTTCGATGTTAATGGTATTGTCACTAGCGCTATTAAATTATTTTTGCAACGATAGTAAAAAAGCGCTTTACGTTCTAATTGGTGCAATTTGTATCTTATTCTCTGAAGTTTTAAGCGTAGCGTATTTATACGTATCTCATCAAAGTGTACTTAATTTCTTTACAATAACTTTAAAGCTTATAGGCGTTTATTTTTTTTATGGACAAGCGAAATTAAAATACGCTAAACAAGAGAAAGCTATATACTAAAGTTTAAGAAAAGGAATATCTTCTCTATAATTGTAAGTTATAATAACAGAAAGCAAAAACGCAAATACTGCAGTACCAAATAATAAGCCGTCATCACCTTTTACTTCTATTCCCAGCTTTGTGAGATGCATTATTATTGCGCCTCCTATAACCCCAAGAGATAACAGCGCACCTGCCCATGCGGTTTTTTTAACAAGAAGCAGTATGCCAGCAACAAGTTCTACTATGCCAATGCCTATTCTTCCGTAAGGTTCTAAGCCAACAGTTTCAAAAATAAAAACACTATCAGGGTGAGCTAAAAACTTAAATCTTAAAGTTTGAATAAGTATTACAGCAAGTATAACACGTAATACTAAAGGAATATGTTTTTTCATTTTATTTTGGTTTGATAATGTTTTAGACGTAACAATTCTTAGAACTTATCAAGCCCTTAAAAAAACTAGACAATTATGGAAGTACCATCGGCTGATTTGTTCTTTTCTGCATCGAAATAAAAATCAACCTGACCCAGATAAAGTCCGTAGCACCCCACTTGATTTACTAATACATTTTTATTTTCAATATTTTTAACAAGAGTAGGTTTAGATAAGAAGGTATGCGTGTGGCCACCAATTATTAAATCTATATCTCTAGTCGCTTCAGCAAGTTTTAAATCATTTATTTTATTAGGATCGTTTCTGTAATCGTATCCAATATGGGACAAGCAAATCACTAAATCACATTTTTTATCTTGCTTTAAAATTCGTGTCATCTCCTGAGTGATTTCAATAGGGTCGAGATATTTGGTTTCTTTAAAAAGTTTCTTTTCAACCAATCCTGTAAGTTCAATACCCAACCCAAAAACTCCAATTTTCACACCGTCTTTTTTAAATATCTGATAGGGCTTAACATGTGTGTCCATTACGGTATTGGAAAAATCATAATTCGCGGAAACAAACCCAAAATTGGCATGGGGTAATTGTGCATATAATCCTTCTATGCCATTGTCGAAATCATGATTACCTATAGTAGCCAAATCATATTTTAGTTTACTCATTAATTTTAACTCTAATTCGCCACCGTAGTAATTAAAATAGGGTGTGCCTTGAAAAATATCACCTGCATCCAGCAATAACGTATTCGGATTTTGTTTTCTTATGTTTTCAATTAACGTTGCACGACGTGCTACTCCACCTTTATTGGCATTTCTGCCTTCTTCTGGACCAAAAGTATCAATATGGCTGTGTACATCATTGGTATGTAGTATGGTGATTTTTGTGCCTTTTGGCTTGGTGGCAAAGGATTGAAGTCCTAAACTGCCAACGGCTGCTAAAGCAGTTGTCCCTGCGGATACTTTTTGAATAAAATCTCGACGTTTCATAGTATTATTTTATGCTAAACCTATCATCAATAATAGGGTTAATAGTGTCCGTTTTTTTGAAATAATCAATTATCGCATTTCTTATTTTGTAATTCAAATCATGAAATTCTTCATTAGGTTGAAAAAACGTCATATTATCACCTCGGTTGTATAAATAATCACTTGTAGCAAAATAGTAGATTTTATTGTTATCAATAGGTTCGCCATTAATCGAAGCGCTTATCAAGTCATAGTTGTTATCTAATACAATTTTTAGTCCCGCTATAGGATGCGCTCTCTTTCTAGCAACTAGATAATTTACTATCTCATTAATTTGCTTTCTTTTCAATCCAACTACCACTATGTTATTCTCAAAAGGCATAACATTGTATGCAGTTCTTGCGCTTACGGGTCCTTTTGGTATTTCTGCACGAATGCTACCATGATTCAAAACAACTGCATCAATGTTTTTGCCAGTTCGTTTCTTAAAAACAGGGGTTCCTTCTTTAAGAATAATATCTGCCATTAGGTTTCCAACAGCGGTATTAAGCGCTCCATCATTTTTAGAATAGGTTGCAACAGCATAAGCTAAAACACTGTCTAAGTCGCGTTCAATACGATTTTTGTAAGGTGCAATAAATGCTTCAATATCAGTTTCTGGAACAATACTTTTGTTAATATCCAAGCGTTTTGCTTCAATTTTTTTTATGGATACTTTTTGGGTTTTACAACTAATACCTATGAATAGGATAGATACAAATATTATAAGTTTAAATGTGGTAGAATTTACCATATAGAATTTCATTATATTTTGAATGTACTTTTGCTACCTTTGCGCAAAGTGTAAATTTAAATGTTTTTAAAAGCTTTTAAGGAAAAATCGAATAAAAAGTATTTGAATAAATTATTATTAGAGCGCAGTTTAAACGTTAATAATAATAAAACAAAAAGCTTGGGAGTAATTTTGAATTTTGATGAAATTGAAGACTTTAATGCGTTTAATGTTTTAGCATCGCGCTTAAAAGTTCATGCAAATAAAATAAAAGTAATTGCTTATACCACTGATTTAAAAAGCCACGGTAATTCTTGGGACGCTTGTTTTAACGCAAAGGATTTTGGATGGAATGGTGAGATAAAAAATATAGAATTACAAACGTTTTTAAACGAACCTTTTGATGTTTTAATTAGTTATTACACACAAGAACATTTAGAACTAAAATTATTAACAGCATTGTCTAAATCTCAATTTAAAATCGGAATTTTGCAAAGTGAAACACGTTTAAACGATCTTATTATAAAAACAAAAATTAGCGAAATAGAGGTGTTTGGTAATGAGGTGGTGAAATATTTAACCGTATTAAATAAAATTTAAAATGAAAAGTAAGTTTCTTGGAACTGGAGTGGCATTGGTAACACCTTTTAAAAGTGATTTAAGTGTAGACTATGATGCGCTTAAAAATATTGTAGAATTTAATATTGAAAATGGTGTAGAGTACTTGGTTATTTCTGGTACCACTGCTGAAAGTGTTACAATTACAAAGCAAGAAAAAAAAGACATTACAAAGGCCGTAATTGAGGCGAACAAAGGTCGAGTACCATTAGTTTTAGGAATTGGTGGTAACAATACAGTAGCCATTATTGATGAAATTAAAAGTACAGATTTAAGTGAGATTGATGCTATTCTTTCTGTTTCACCTTATTATACAAAGCCAACACAAGAAGGTATATACCAGCATTTTAAAGCTATCGCAGAGGCAACGTCAATAGATATTTTATTATATAATGTTCCAGGACGAACTTCTAAAAATGTTGAGCCAGATACAATTATACGATTGGCAAATGATTTTGATAATATTATAGGTGTAAAGGAAGCAGGCAATAGTACCTATCAATATTTGCAATTACTAAAGAACAAACCAGAAGATTTTTTAGTTATTTCTGGAGATGACGATTTGGCCTTGGGTGTAACACTAGCAGGAGGTTCTGGTGTTATTTCTGTAATAGGGCAAGCGTTTCCAAAAGAATTTTCTGAGATGATACGTTTAGGTCTAAAAGGTGAAGCCAAAGATGCATACAAGTATCATTACCGTTTAATGGATGTTATCGATTATATTTTTGAAGAAAACAATCCTGCGGGCATAAAAGCTGTTTTTGAAGCATTAGGTTTATGCTCTGCTTCAGTAAGATTACCATTAGTAGCAGCTTCAGAAGGATTAAAAACTAAAATATCAAACTTCGTAAAAGCATTTTAGCAACGTAGTAACAAGTAAACGTTAAATATAACTTAAACCTTATTACTACTACTTTTGAAGAATTATTTTAGCTATGAAATAATATTTTTAAATTACGTTTAATAAATGTAATTTTGCACCTTGTCAAAAAATCTATGAAGTACGTTTTTAGCATATTAATATTTACCTGTGTTTTAAGTTCATGCAGTGAATATCAGAAGGTTTTAAAATCTGAAGATATCGCACTTAAATTTAAGGTAGGAGATTCTCTGTTCGAAGGAGGTAAATATGAAAAGGCGAATAGAATTTTTGCTCAAATCGTACCAAAGTATAAAGGAAAGCCTCAGGCACAAAAACTAATGTACCTATATTCTAAATCCTTTTATGAAATGAAGGATTATTACGTTTCTGGGTATCAATTTGAACGTTTTGTGTCTAGTTATCCTAAAAGTGAAAAAAAGGAGGAAGCCGCGTTTCTAAGTGCTAAAAGTTATTACATGCTGTCTCCAAAATACACTAAAGACCAAAAGGAAACTAAGGATGCTATTGAGAAATTGCAGGAGTTTATTAATTTATACCCTAATTCGCAATATGTTAGCGAAGCAAATACGCTTATTAAAGAATTAGATTTTAAATTAGAGAAGAAAGCTTTTGAAATAGCTAAGCAGTACAATCATATTTCAGATTTTAAGGCCTCTATAAAATCATTTGACAACTTTATTTTCCAATTTCCTGGGTCAACGCTTCGTGAAGATGCATTGTTCTATAGGCTGGATGCAGCATTCAAACTAGCTATTAATAGTTTGGAAGTTAAGCGCACTGCTAATGGGATTTTAAAATTAAGACAAACAAGGTTATTAAAAGCAAAAGAGTATTACAATGCTTTAAAAAAGGCTTATGCAAATTCTGAGTATCTTGCAGAAGCTAATGAAATGGCAATAAAAATAGACGAAGAATTAGAAACTTACAGCGCTAAAAGTTAATATACAATGATGGATTTAAAGAAAACTACAGCTCCCGTAAACACGGTAACTTACGACAGAAATCAAGTAGATGAGCCAACAGAAAACATTTACGAAGCAATTTCTATTATATCAAGAAGAGCGGAGCAAATTAATACAGAGATTAAAAAAGAGCTTATTGATAAGTTAGAAGAATTTGCTACTTACAACGATAGTTTGGAAGAAATCTTTGAAAACAAAGAACAAATTGAGGTATCTAAATTTTATGAAAAATTACCAAAACCTCATGCATTAGCTGTTCAAGAATGGCTTACAGATAAAATTTATTTTAGACATACTGAGGAAGACACTCAGTAAACACAATATATGAGTATATTAAGCGGTAAAAACGTTCTGTTAGGCATTACAGCAGGTATTGCCGCTTATAAAACTGCTTCGTTAGTGCGGTTGTTTATAAAATCTGGAGCACAGGTTAAGGTTGTAATGACACCAGCCTCTAAAGACTTTATAACACCGCTTACACTTTCTACACTTTCTAAACACCCGGTATATTCATCCTTCACAAATGAAGAAGATGACAACGCCGTATGGAATAATCATGTAGATTTAGGGTTATGGGCAGATGTGTTTGTTATTGCCCCAGCTACTGCAAATACCATGTCTAAAATGGCAAATGGGACATCAGATAATTTATTGTTGGCTACATACTTATCAGCTAAGTGCCCTGTATATTTTGCTCCTGCAATGGATTTAGATATGTATAAACATGAATCTACAAAAGTAACGTTCGAAAAATTAAAATCTTTTGGTAATATCATGATTCCTGCTAGTAGTGGTGAATTGGCAAGCGGCTTGGTAGGAGAAGGAAGAATGGCAGAACCCGAAGATATCGTTTCTTTTGTTGAAAACGATATTCTAAACAAGTTGCCGCTTAAAGGGAAAAAAGTGCTTATTACTGCTGGACCAACCTATGAAGCCATAGATCCTGTGCGTTTTATTGGGAATCATTCCAGTGGTAAAATGGGCTTTGAAATTGCTAAAGCCTCTGCAAATTTAGGAGCTGAAGTTATTTTGGTTACAGGACCCACACATCAAAACCTCGTTCACAGCCTTGTAAAGGTAGTTCCAGTTACAAGTGCAGAAGAGATGTACCAAGAAGTGCATAAATATTACAAAACTATTGATGTTGCTATTTTATCAGCGGCAGTTGCAGATTTTAAACCTAAAGCGGTAGCGCTTCAAAAAATAAAAAAGAAATCTGATACACTAAGGTTGGAGTTGGAGCGTACAAAAGATATATTGGCATCTTTGGGAAAAACTAAAACTAACCAGTATTTAGTTGGTTTTGCATTGGAAACAAATAACGAACTGGAAAATGCAAAACAGAAATTAAAAAAGAAAAACTTAAATTTAATTGTTTTAAATTCGTTACAAGATAAAGGTGCAGGTTTTAAAGGTGATACTAATAAAGTAACGTTTATAGATAATAAAAATAATGTAACAGAGTTTCAATTAAAGTCTAAAGCCGAAGTTGCAGAAGATTTATTAAACGAAATTGTAAAACATATTCATGCGTAATTTTGTAATTATTCTATTTTTAAGTTTCAGCAGTTTGAGTTTTGCTCAAGAACTTAACTGTACTGTTATTGTAAATGCCCAACAAACAGGAAACGAGAATTTACAGATTTTTAAAAATCTCGAAAAGCAACTCACAGAGTTTATCAATAATACAAAGTGGGCTGATAGAACTTTTGCACCCCAAGAATTAATTAATTGTAGTATGAATATTATAATTTCTCAATATAGCGGAGAAACATTTCAAGCTACAATTCAAGTACAGTCTTCTCGACCTATTTATGGGTCTTCATATAGTTCGCCTATTTATAATTTCAATGATAAGGACTTCACCTTTAGGTACTTAGAATTTCAAAATTTAATCTATAATCCAACACAATACACATCGAATTTAATCTCTGTGTTGGCATTTCATGTGCATATGATTTTAGCGCTTGATGCCGATTCTTATGAGCAAAATGGTGGACAGAAGTATTACAAGCAAGCACAAACTATACTAAACTATTCACAGCAGGAAAACTTTAAAGGTTGGAAGTTAGAAGACGGGTTGCAAACGAGATTTATATTGATTGACAACGTATTATCTACAACTTTTAAAGAATTTAGAAACGTTATTTACGATTATCACAGACTAGGCTTAGACGAAATGAGTAATGACCTAAAAAAAGGTAAAGCCCAAATAGCTACAAGTTTATCAGAGTTTAAAGCGATGAACAGCAGAAGGCCAAATTCTTTTTTGCTTAGAACATTTTTTGATGCCAAAGCCGATGAAATTGAACAAATTTTTACAGACGGACCACAGGTGAATATTGCAAATCTTAAAGATATTTTGCAAAAAGTAGCACCGATGCACTCCAGTAAATGGCGAAATATTACGTTTTAACACTGTTTACTGAATACTAAAGACAGCATGCTAACATCACTCACCATTAAAAACTATGCATTAATAGACCATCTTCAGGTAAATTTTAATGATGGCTTTACAATTATTACAGGTGAAACCGGTGCCGGAAAATCTATTTTACTGGGTGGTTTATCCTTAATTCTGGGTAAACGTGCCGATTTAAGTAGTTTGAAGGATGATTCTATAAAATGTGTTATTGAAGCTGTTTTTAATATTTCAAACTATAATCTACAACCTCTTTTTAAGTCTGAAGATTTAGATTATGATGAGCAAACCATCATACGGAGAGAGATTTTACCATCAGGAAAATCAAGAGCGTTTATAAATGATTCTCCAGTAAACCTTAATAGCTTACAATTGCTTGGAGAAAGGTTAATTGATATACATTCCCAACATCAAACATTACAATTAACACAAAATAATTTTCAGTTTCAGGTAATTGATGCACTAGCACAAAATGAAGGAGAGGTTGATACTTTTAGTAAAACTTTAAAGCATTATAAGCGTTTAAACGCAGAGTTGAGCGAACTCCAAACGCTAAAGTCAGAAGCCATAAAAGAGCACGATTATAATTCGTTTTTATTGAATGAATTAGTTGAAGCAAATTTGGTGGATGGTGAATTGGAATTATTAGAAGAGGAGTATGAAATGTTGAACAATGTTGAGGATATCAAAGCACGATTATCGGAAGTATATCAATTATTGAGCGATGAACAAATAGGTGCAATCACTACAATTACCAATTTAAAAAGCACGTTTCAGAAACTGTCTGATGTATCAAATAAATACCAGAATTTGTATGAGCGTATCAATAGTTGTTTAATAGAAATTGATGATATTTTTAATGAAGTTGAAGGGCTACAAGAAGACATTGAGGCAGACCCTAACAGATTAGAAACTGTAAATTCAAAATTACAAATACTCAACAATCTTTTACAAAAGCATCAGGTTGCTACAGTTTTAGAATTAATTGATATTAGAGAAGCTTTAACCGAAAAAGTTGTGGTTACCGAGAATTTAGATACCACAATTCAAAATAAGGAAGAAGCCATAGCTAAAGAAAAGAAAGCTTTAGATAATATGGCTAGTGTAATTCATGAAAAGCGAAGTAAAGCCATCCCAAATCTAATTAGTAAATTACAATCCATATTGATAGATTTAGGTATGCCCAATGCACAATTTAAGATTGAATTATCACATACGGAAGCTTACTTTGCTAATGGAAAAGATGAATTATTATTCTTGTTTTCAGCAAATAAAGGTGGCAATTTTAGTGAATTGAAGAAAGCAGCTTCAGGAGGTGAATTGTCTCGAATTATGTTAGCGATTAAACTCATTTTATCTAATTACACACAACTTCCAACTATTATGTTTGATGAAATAGATACCGGTGTATCGGGTGAAATTTCAAATAAAATGGGCGACATCATGTTGCAGATGAGTAAGAATATGCAAGTGTTTTCAATAACCCATTTGCCACAAATTGCAGCAAAAGGGCACTCTCACTTTAAAGTGTATAAAGAAGATGTGAATAACGTAACCCAAACCAATTTGGTAAAGTTAAATCACGATGATCGTATTGTGGAAATTGCCCAAATGCTGGGGGGTTCAGAATTGTCAACCTCTGCAATTGCTCATGCCAAAGAATTACTTAATTAAAAACAAGAAAATTTATGTCAGTTTGAGTGATTCAATTTTTTTTGAATCGTATCGAAAACAAATAAATTTTCGGAATAGAATGCTTCTCGATACTAAATTCTGTTAGAATTTAACTCGAAGTGACATGTTGTAATGAAAACATTCGATATAAAGTTGAAAGTTTAGTACTTTTGGCGTATGAAATTATAATAGAAACTATAATACTAACTAACACTATGGCTTATAATTTACTAAAAGGGAAAAAAGGAATCATTTTTGGAGCATTAGATTCAAATTCTATCGCTTGGAAAACTGCAGAACGTGTGCACGAAGAAGGAGGGCAGTTTATATTAACCAATGCACCCGTTGCGATGCGCATGGGACAAATTAATGAATTAGCTAAAAAAACAGGTTCTGAAATTATACCTGCCGATGCAACTTCAGAAGAAGATTTACAAAATTTGGTTGAAAAATCTATGGAGATTTTGGGTGGTAAAATCGATTTTGTACTGCATTCTATTGGTATGTCCATTAACGTTAGAAAAGGAAAACATTATACAGACCAAAATTACGCCTGGACACAAAAAGGAACTGATGTTTCTGCAATGTCGTTCCATAAAGTAATGCAAACGCTTTATAAGGCAGATGCCATGAACGAGTGGGGAAGTATTGTTGCTTTATCATATATGGCGGCGCAACGTGTTTTTCCAGATTATAATGATATGGCCGATAATAAGGCATATTTAGAGAGTATTGCTCGTAGCTTTGGTTATTTCTTTGGTAGAGATAAAAAGGTTCGTGTGAATACAATTTCGCAATCGCCAACCCCAACTACAGCAGGAAGCGGTGTAAAAGGTTTTGATGGTTTTATTTCTTACGCTGAAAAAATGTCACCACTAGGCAACGCCACAGCAATGGATTGTGCTAACTATACCGTTACATTATTTAGCGATTTAACAAAGCGCGTAACGTTACAAAACCTATATAACGATGGCGGTTTTAGTAATATGGGCGTGAGTGATGCGGTTATGAGCGAGTTTATGGGAGACCAATAAAATTTTAAAAAATAGATACAAAAGCCACCGTTTTAAAGGTGGCTTTTTTGTTACTTTTGTTTTATGCAATTACAGTATTCATTTATTATCCCTGTGTACAATCGTCCTGACGAAGTAGAAGAGTTATTGGCAAGTTTTAAGGCCATGGAAACTGAATTAGAGTATGAAATTGTAATTGTTGAAGATGGTTCTACTGAAACTTCTAAAGAAGTTGTTGAAAAATATACATCTGATTTAGATATATCCTATTTTTTTAAAGAGAATACTGGTCCAGGTGATTCTAGAAACTATGGTATGCAGCACGCTAAAGGCAATTACTTTATTATTTTGGATAGTGATGTCATTATGCCTACTAATTATCTAGATGAGGTAGATAAAAGCTTAAAAACAGAATATGTGGATTGTTTTGGAGGTCCCGACGCCGCTCATGAGTCTTTTACAGATTTACAAAGGGCGATTAACTTTGCGATGACCTCCTTTATTACCACGGGAGGTATTAGAGGAAACAAAAACGCTGTAGATAAATTTCAACCAAGAAGTTTCAATATGGGAATTTCAAAAAAAGCGTTTGAGGCATCTAAGGGTTTTGGTAGGATTCATCCGGGGGAAGACCCAGATTTATCTATTCGACTTTGGAATTTGGGCTTTAAAACAAAATTAATACCCGATGCTATTGTATATCACAAACGACGTATTTCGTGGCGGAAATTCCAACAACAAGTGCGCAAGTTTGGTTTAGTGCGTCCTATTTTAAATAAATGGCATCCAAGCACCAAGAAATTAACCTATTGGTTTCCAAGCCTATTTATCATAGGTTTTGATGTATCTGTAGTACTTGCAATGTTTGGTTTTAATTGGTTGTTAGGTTTATATGGTTTATATTTTGTTATAGCTTTTTTGTTAGCATTTTTTACTACAAAAAGCTTAAAAGTTGCAATTATGGCAGTGTGGGCTATAGGCGTACAGTTTTTTGGATATGGGACCGGTTTTTTAGAATCCACGTTTGCTATTAGTTTTCAGAAGAAAGATCCTGAAACTTATTTTCCTAAATTATTCTTCAAACTAAAATGATAAAAAAACTGAAATCGGAATTATTGACTTCCATTAAGAATAAACGCCTTAATGTGTTTTTGTTATTTCTATTTTCGGCTTTCGTAATTTTAATTTTCACAAAACTTTCAAAAGATTACACCAATACCATAAGCTTCAATGTTGAAAAATTAAATGTACCGCAGGATAAGATTATCTTAAATGATTCTAGCCATAAACTAGCTATAACACTTAAAACACATGGCTTTAAATGGTTGAAATATTATTTTTCAAAACCTAAAGTGAGTATAGATTTTTCTAATGAGGTGTATAAAAAGAACAATACTTTTGTGTATGCGAAATCGGTATCTTATTTAAATGAAAAGAAACCTTTTCAGAATGAGGTTATACTTTTAAATATTACGCCAGATACACTTCTTTTTAAATTTGATACTAATTTGGTGAAAAAAGTGCCTGTAAGTATAGATGCGGCTATTTCTTTTGCGCCCGGTTTTGATGTTGTAAATAATTATGAGGTTATGCCAGACTCAATAACTGTAGTGGGGCCACACGAGTTGGTTCAGAATATACACTCAGTAAAAACTCAACCTATAGTTATAAATGATGTTAAGGCAGATATAACGATGGTAACAAAATTAGAGGTGAATAAGCACAATGGAGACCTAATATTTTCATCTGAAGAAGTAAATTTTACCGCTAAAGTTGGAAAGTTTACTGAAGGTACGGTTACAATACCGATACAAATAGTAAACTTACCGGAAGATATTTCAATTAAATACTTTCCTAAAGAGGTAAAGATTACGTATTACACGAGTTTAGAAAACTTTAATAACATTTCTCCAAGTGATTTTAAAGTGAAGTGCGATTACAATAAATTAACTGAAAATCAATCGGTACTTATACCAGAAATTACAAAAAGCCCCAAAGGTGTTAAGAATATAAAACTAAACCAAAAACACATAGAGTTTATTATTTTAAAATGACAGTAGTTGGCTTAACAGGAGGAATTGGTAGTGGAAAAACCACTGTAGCCAAAGTATTTAAAGCTTTGGGTGTTCCTGTTTACATTGCTGATGACGAAGCTAAAAAACTGATGAATCGTTCGAAGGTTATCAAACGAAAACTAATAGCGCTTTTTGGTGAAAATGCCTATGTTGATGATAAACTTAACAGACCATTTTTGGCTGATATCATTTTTAATGATAAAAACTATTTAGAACAGATGAATGCTATCGTGCATCCAAGAGTAGCACGACATTTTGAAAAATGGTTGAAGAAACAACATGCGCCATACGTTATAAAGGAAGTTGCTATTTTATTTGAGAATGGAGGCCATAAAAAGTGTGATTTTGTTATTACTGTAACTGCGCCGAAAGCACTTAGAATTAAGCGCCTTTTAAAGCGCGAAACTACTTCAAAAGAAAAGATAGAAGCCGTTATGAAAAACCAATGGAGTGATAGTAAAAAAATTAAGCTTTCTGATTTTGTGATAGTGAATAAAACCTTAGAAAACACAGAGCTTCAGGTGAAAAAGGTACATGCACAAATTCTTAAAAAGATAGCATAATACTTTAATTTTAACATTTTTGTTAATGTAAGGTTAAATGATAAGTTGGCTAAATGTTAAAATGTTAATTTTGGGTAATGAGCAAAAAAGTATTCGTTCTATCGATTGTTTTAATGAGTCTATCGCTTGTAGGAATAATTTTTGTTCAAGCATATTTCATTAATAATGCTTACGAAAATGAAAAAGCACGTTTTAAATTCAATGTAAAAAGTGCTTTAAGTTATGTTTCTAATGCAATTGAACAAAACGAACTTGATAATTATTTTGAGCGTTTTCAGGAGTTAGATAGTGAAAAGAAAAAAGATTCCGCTGCTGTTTCTCAATTATTTATTTATCAAAGAAACAATAGCACAAAAGACATGCTTATTTATAAAAGTGATGTTTTAGAAGAAAACTATAAGTTATCTTCATCGCTCTTTGACATTGGTTTAGATAGTATTGATATTACACGTATTATTAGTAATTCTGAGATGCAGGTTATTGATGGATCTGGTTTTTCAGATAAAGACGTTAATAAATCACCTATTTTAAAAATTGTAAATAGTGGTGTTTTAAAAGAAGCTGAACGAAATTCCTTTAATAAGAATTTTAAAGCTTATGCAAAGACAATTCCTGTTCACAAAAGGGTTTCAAAAGACGAAGTTGCAGATTTATTGTTTTCAAAACTACAACAAAACGGAATAGAAATAGATTTTGAGTTTGCTATTTATAGTAGGGACCTAGCTACTAAGGTATATAGTGATGGTTTTGAAAAAACCGAGACATCAACGTATAGCATTCCAATTTTTTATGATGAAAACAATCAGAGTAATTATAAGTTGTTGGTTAATTTTCCAGGAGATAATAAGTTTATCTTTTCTACAATATTAGGAATGGTTTTATTATCAATCGTATTTACGTCTATTATAATCATTGCATATTCTAGTGCCTTGTTCCAATTAATAAAACAACGTAAGATTTCGCAAATAAAAACGGATTTTATTAATAATATGACACATGAGTTTAAAACACCTATAGCTACCATTAATTTAGCTTTAGATGCTATTAAAAATCCTAAAATTATTGACGATAGAGATAAAGTATTACGTTATCTTAGAATGATAAGAGAAGAGAATAAGCGCATGCATGCACAGGTTGAAAACGTATTAAGAATATCTAAACTAGAAAAGAATGAACTAAATATTAGTAAGGACAGGGTAGATTTGCACGACTTAGTAGAAGATGCTGTAACCCATGTGGAATTGATTGTTGAGGACAGAAAGGGTTACATAAAAACGCATTTAGAAGCGGAACAAACCTCTGTATTAGCTAATGATACGCATTTTACAAATGTAATTGTAAATATTCTGGATAATGCTATAAAGTACTCACCAGAAGCTCCAAAAATAGATGTGTATACTGAAAATGTGGGTACTAATGTTTTATTAAAAATTAAAGATCAAGGTAGCGGTATGAGTAAAGCGGCTGCCAAACGTGTTTTCGAAAAATTTTATAGAGAACATACAGGAGATATACACAACGTTAAAGGCCATGGTTTAGGTTTGGCTTATGTAAAGCGTATTGTTGATGACCACCAGGGCTTCGTGTCAGTAGAAAGTGAAAAAGGTAAAGGAAGTACTTTTACAGTAAGACTTCCCTTAATATCATAAAAATTATGGAAGAACAAAACAAGAAAATTTTATTAGTTGAAGATGACCCAAATTTTGGGACGGTACTTAGGGATTATTTAATGATGAACGATTATGATGTAGTACATGCCAAAAATGGTATGGAAGGTTTTGAAAAATTTAAAAAAGACGATTACGATTTATGTATTTTAGACGTGATGATGCCGTATAAAGATGGGTTTACTTTAGCAAAAGAAATTCGCGAAAAAAATACAGATGTTCCTATTGTATTCTTAACAGCTAAGGCTATGAAAGAAGACGTACTAAAGGGATATAAAGTTGGTGCAGACGACTATTTAAATAAGCCTTTTGATAGTGAGGTGCTTCTCATGAAAATTAAGGCAATTATGCAACGTAAGGCTACTGAAACGATTGCGGACAGTAAGCAATTTGAATTTGAAATAGGTCGTTTTCACTTAAACTCAAAACTACGTTTTTTACGTTTTGATGGAGGAGAACCAGTTAAATTATCTCCAAAGGAAAATGAGTTATTGCGTTTGTTGGCATTACACGAAAACGATTTGATGCCTCGTGAATTGGCCTTAACTAAAATTTGGAGAGACGATAATTACTTTACATCTAGAAGTATGGATGTATATATTGCAAAATTGCGTAAATATTTAAAACCTGATGAAAAAGTAGAGATATTAAATATTCACGGCGAAGGATTTAGATTGGTGGTGAATAGTTAATTACTACATACATAAGTTAAAAAAAGGTTTAGCATATGCTAAACCTTTTTTTATATACGGTTGTTCAGCCATTCTTTAAACTCATAAAAGTTTTGTGGTGTTACACCGTGGCCTACAGGAAATTCAGAATAGGTGTTTTTTATGTTTAGTGAGTTTAAAAAAGGCTGGGTTTGTCTTGCCCAATCAGGCGGGATTACCTGATCTACACTTCCATGAGAGCAATAAAAATCTAAATGTGAATAATCTTGATCATTTAAATTTTCTGGTAATATATCTTTATTTACATAACCGCTAAGTGCAATAATATTTTTAACTTTTTCAGGATAGGTTAAGGCTACGGCATAACTTAAAATACTACCTTGACTAAAGCCTAAAAGCGTGACACTATTTTTATGAATAGCATAAACATTGGAAACTTCATCAATAAATTTAGCAATTAACTCTACTGACGATTGTGCTTGCGCGTTATCATTCCATTTACCTTTTTCAGCATCAAAATTAATAGCATACCATGCGTTTCCGAAGGGTTGCATACTGTAAGGTGCTCTAGCAGAAATAATTAATAACTCTTCAGGAAGTTCGCTCGAAAAGGAAAACAAATCGTTTTCATCACTGCCATAGCCATGTAACATAATGAGCAAAGGCGCATTCGTTTTTAAAGTAGAAGGTTTTACAACAAAATCAAGAGACAACGATGTATTTAGCATATTGATTAACCTACGTTTGAAAAAATTCTTTGAAAAAAGTCGCCCACTAAAGGCACAGTTTGGGTTTTTCCACTAACTACATTTATCAAGGCATATACAACGAGTATAGCAAAACACAGATAAAATGATGAAGTAATCATCCAGCTGTCAAAAGAACTCGCTACAAATGCAAATAAATGGAACATAATCCATAAGCCTAACGATTGTCTAACGTTGAAGCTTATAAATGGATTCTTCTTATCATTGTTCATAAAATAGGCAATAATGATGCCTATAATACCCAAATAACTCACAATGGATAAGCCTTTACCTTCTTGAATATCTTGTTGTGTCATCTTATTTTAAAACTACAGTATTGTTTGCTATAATGCCATAAACATTTCCTTTTAAGGTTTGATTTTTAAAAATGGCATTTTTTGATTTAGAATATATGTGCTCTTCTGTAAATGTATATTTTGAATTCGGGTTAAAAAGCGTGGCATTAATTTTCTCCCCAATTGCTATGGATGTTTCTAATATCCCAAACCGTTGTTTTCCTTTTGTAAGGATATCAATGGTTTTCTTCAAAGTGAATTTTTGTTGTAAAGCACCAAATGCGCTTTCTAAACCAATAGTGCCATAAGCTGCATGGTCAAACTCTACCTTTTTCAACTCAATATCTAATGGGTTATGATCGCTTGTTACCATATCGATAGTACCATCTTTAACGCCTTCAACTAAAGCATCAATATCATCTTGTGTGCGTAAAGGTGGTTTTACCTTAAAATCAGTATCAAAGTCTGTTAAACATTCGTCTGTAAAGTAAAGGTTATGGATAGCTACACTACAACTTACATCTAGTTTTTTTGCTTTGGCCTCGCGAATTAAAGCAACACTTTTTGCCGTTGAAATAGTAGGTATATGCAACTTACCGCCTGTGTATTCCAATAAAAATAAATCTCTGGCTACCTGCAGTTCTTCCGCTAAAGCAGGGTTGCCTTTTAAGCCCAAGGATGTGCTGGTAACGTTTTCGTTCATTACACCGTTTCCAGAAATCTTGTTTTCTTGAGGAAAAGAACACACTAGCCCGTTAAAATTACTGGCATATTGCAGTGCAATTTTTAAGAGATTGGGGTTTGATAAAGGTTTTTTATAGTCATAAAATGCAACAGCTCCAGCGTTTTTCATATCAAACAATTCTGCCAGATCGGTACTTTCACTTCCTTTGGTAAGCGCTCCAATAGGTAATACCTTAACTGCCTTGTTTGAAGCTTTTGATTTTACGAAAGACACATTGGCACTCGTATCGATTATTGGATGGGTATTAGGGTTTAAAGCTACAGAAGTAAAACCAGATAAGGCTGCGGTTTTAATACCATTATCTATGGTTTCACGCTCCTCAAACCCTGGTTCTCCAAAGGCGACACTACTATCAAACCAGCCCGAGGAAATATGTAGATTTTCGAATGAAACTTCTTTGTGTTTTTTAGGGTTTTTAAGGTTAGAACCAATTTTGGTAATTAATCCGCCTTCAACTAAAATATCTTGGGTAGTGTTATGAAAATCACTTTTAGAATCAAGAATTGTAGCAGATTTTATAAGTATGTTCATTTAAAATATTTTAAGATGAGCATTTCCGTTAGCAACAGAATTAATGCAAAAATAACAAACCATTTCCACAAGGCATTAACTTTGCCCTCACTTTTTAATGTGCTGAACAACTCAGCCACAGAATTACTTACTGTTATTCCAGTTAAATTATCTAGATTCTGGTAAGTTAAATCGCTCTCATCTCTATTAAAATTGTAACTCACGTTTTTTATTGGAGTTTCACCGTTCATCACATTAAAGATGCCGGCATTAACGGGAATATCGTCGGTAGTTACAATCACTTTGTTATTAAAAACCTGCTGTTTTGGTATAATGTTTTCGCGTTCTTGTTTTAAGGTTAACACGCCATCTTGTTGTAAGTTAGTCTTAACTTCAAAGCTATTGGAAGCCCCAATGTTATAATACAAATTGGGCACTTTGTAGCTGTTTTTCGCAATATTATAAAGAGTTGGCACAATTAACGGCGAACTTTTAAAATTTGAATTTGTATTGCTTAGTGCTGCGGTAAAAAGATACAAGTTTGCATTACCTGTTAAAAAAGGTTTGTTATCTTCAAAAGAAAGAATAGAAGTAAATGCTTTGGAACTTAAATTAAAAAATGAATTTACTTTTGGATACTGAAAATTGGTGATACGCTTTTCAAAAACGCCATTGTTGTACAGCGGATGGCTATAATTTATTGTTGTAACTCGTTTTTCGTTAGAAATTTTTGCCTGCAAACCTAATCTGTAATTGGACAGTAGCGTATTGTACGAAGTAATAGTGGCATTATTAGAAGGTATTATCAAAACAGTACCACCATTAGATGTAAATGATTTTAAAACTGTACTTAACGCATTTGGGATAGTCTCTAACTCGTTGAGTATAATTAAATCTTGGTCGTTAATGCGATTATAGTCTAAAGTGTTTAGTGTATAACTACTAAATTGAAACTCATCATTGGTATAAATACGTTTTAAAAAATCCGTGTCAACGCTACTAATAGCCAAAACGTTTATTTTATCACTGGCATTTATATTAAAGTATAGTGTATTGTCAAACTGCAAATGGGTATCGTTAATTGTAAGCGTTCCGTTTATAATCTCATTTGCGGGCAAATCAAAGCTAACTGTGGCCTTATCTTCAATCTTTGTTGAGGTTTTTGCTATAAGATTGTTGTTGTTTAAAAGTGAAACGGGCAGGTTTTCAATCGGGTTTCCACTATTTTTTAATACTACTGATAGTTCTAATTTTGTAGGATTTGAGTTTGAAATATATGCTGAATCTATAGCAGCGTTTTGTTTACTTACCGGATTTAATTTTACAGCATAATAGTTTACGGCAGAATCATTTTCTGGATTAAAAAGGTCTTTTTTCTGTTGAAAATCAGAGATATAAATTAAATTTTTTAGAGTGTTTGCCTCTTTACTGAAAAGATTTTTACTTTTAAGCAAAGCCGTTTTGTACAACATACTATTTGAAGTATAATCAAGCTGTAACAAACTATTTTTTATAGCACTTAACGTGGTGTTCTTAAAAGTTTGTGAATTGGTAAGAATAGAGATATTCTCATTTTCAGGTGTATTTGCTATAATATCCTGTAAAGCGCGTTTTAGTAGTACACCTTTTTCTCCTTTAGCTTGCATGCTAAATGAATTATCTAAGAAAATAACGGTCTCTGTCTTTTTGTTAAGCGTATTATTTTTTGAGAAATAGGGTTGAGCAAATGCAAAAATAATAGCAGCAAAAAGCAGTAATCTTGTAATTAACGTTAACCATTTTTTTAGCTGTGAACTTTTACGTGTTTGTATAGCTACATTTTTTAAAAAAGCCACATTGGTAAAAGGCACTTTTTTAAATTTACGAAGCTGAAATAAATGAACAATTATGGGAATTACCAGTAAAAATAAAGCGTAAAGAAGTTCAGGATATTTAAACTGCATTTATGTTTTTAGTTTATCAAACCTACGTAATTTTTTTTATTCCTAGTAATAACTTAACAAAAGAAAATATAGTCTTTAAAGGGCTTTAAATTTAAATTATCTAAATAAACCCTAATTTCTTTTTGTGCTTGTTTATTAGCAACGGTTATTAAGCTTTGCGGGTTGCTAATAGTTGCAAGTGCATCAAAATTCAATAGTTCTTTTCCGTAAATATCTTTTCCAATTTTGTTAGGGTTATCGCAAATCCATTTAAAGGGAATATGGCGTTCTAAAAACAGGTTCGCCATAAGTTTTCCTTTTGTGCCAGCACCCCAAATTACTAGAGTTTTAGAGCTGTTGTAATCAATATCCAAAAAATGTTGCACTTTTAGTGTGGTAAAGTGGTTTTGTACATAGTGTTCGTGTGTGCGTGATGTTCTGGTGCTGTAATCCCGCCATTTGTGAATAATCTTATCGCAAGGAATACATTTAAAACCATGTTTGTAAAACCTAAATGTTAAATCATAATCTTCGGGATATACATTGGGGTTAAAAGCACCACAAGCATCTAAATCTTCTCTATAAATCATCCAACAAGGTGAAGGAATCACACATTCCTTATAAATTTCATTGTAATTATCACCAGTTTTCGTCAGTTTGTTCAACCACAGCTCATAACTTTTATAGCCAGCGCCAACACCGTTAGCATTAAAATATTCCACTAACCCAACAGCTACGTGTTTTTTTCCATAACCTTTTAAGTTATTTACCAAAATCTCCAGCTTATTTGGTAGCATTATATCGTCACTGTCCATCCTGGTAATCATTTGGCCAGAACTTTGCTTGTAAGCAAGTCTAAGCGCATCAATAATACCGCGGCCATCATTGCTTAGCAATTTAATTCTAGAGTCGTTTTTTGCAAAATTTTCTACCAAATTATAACTCCCATCGGAAGAGTGGTCATCTATAATTAGCAATTCCCAATGTGTATAGGTTTGTTGTAAAATAGAGCGCAAACATTCATCTAAAAATCGCTCTGTATTTTTAAATGGTGTTAGTATGCTAACCAAAGGCTGTTCCATTGAGCGAATATACTCAAAGCAAATAAAAAACACTAAAGACTCCCTGTTTGGTGTTTGCTGTATCTTTTAACATAACCTTATGAAAACAAGCGCTTGTATCCTCTTATTTTTGAAATCATGAAAAATTTAAAAAAATAAAGAATGAATATTAGAGTTTTTGCAGTATCGGCTTGTTTAGGTTTAATGCTTTTTAGCTGCGGAGCAGGGAAGAATAATGCAAACGATTTAGCAGTTAACTTACCGATAGCATCTCACATAGATTTGTCTAAAGTTGAGGACGATAAGGCACCAGTTACCATAAACCCAGGTCGATTTACTGTTGAAACGGTTACCTACAGATTGCCCAGAGTTGTTCAAGGTACATACGCGGTAAGTAATTTTGGAAAGTATGTTGAGGATTTTAAGGCGATTGATTATGATGGGAACGAAATGCCAGTAACTAAAACCGATGAAAATACGTGGACTATTGCGAACGCAAAAGCCTTAGACAAGCTAACCTATTATGTTAATGACACTTACGATATTGAGTCAAAAGGTGGTATTGGTGGCGAGCAGCCGTTTTCTCCCTCTGGCACTAACATAGAGCCAGAGAACTATGTGTTAAATTTGCATGGTTTTATTGGTTATTTTGATACGCTTAAAAACAATCAATATAAACTTGATGTTACTGCTCCGGCAGATTTTGTGCGTACTTCAGCATTACAAAATTTAGCATCCCGTACAAGTGAAGATGGTACACTTATAACAACTAGTTACGCTGCATCACGTTATTTTGATATTACGGACAACCCCATGATGTACGGTAATCTAGATGTAGAGGAATTTCAAGTTGGTGATATTAAAATAGTATTAAGTGTTTACTCTCCAAATAATGTTCATACTGCGGCATCTTTAAAAGAGACAGTTTATAAGATGATGAAAGCACAAAAAGCATATTTGGGAGATATTAATGCCACACCGCGTTATGATATTTATTTGTATTTATCAGAAGGAAAAGAAGATTCGCCAAAAGGTTTTGGAGCTTTAGAACACCACACGTCTACAGTGGTAGTTTTACCAGAAACAATGGATAAAGATGCACTGGCTGAAAGTATGGTTGATGTAGTTTCCCATGAATTTTTTCATATTGTAACACCATTAAGTGTACATTCTGAAGACGTACATTATTTTGATTATAACACGCCTACATTTTCAAAACACCTTTGGATGTATGAAGGGGTAACAGAATACTTCGCTACATTATTTCAAGTTGACCAAGGATTGGTTGAAAAAGTAGATTTTTACAATAAAATAATGGACAAAATCCAAACATCAAAACGTTATAATGATGCTATGAGTTTTACCATTATGAGTGAAAACGTGTTGAAAGATCCTTACAAAAAAGAGTACATCAATGTATATCAAAAAGGAGCTTTAATAGGTATGTGCATTGATATTTTAATGCGTGAGGAGAGTAACGGAAACCGTGGCATTTTGTCTTTAATGAAAGAATTATCAAATAAATATGGTAAAAACAAACCGTTTGATGATGATAAGCTTATAGCTGAAATTACTACAATGACTTATCCCTCAGTTGGGGAGTTTTTAAATACACATGTGGTTGGAGATTTACCAATTAACTATAATGAGTTTTTTGAAAAAGTGGGCTTAGAAATTGGTGAAACTAAACTTAAGGCCAATTACATTATGATGAATAATGGTCCAATAGTAAGCGGAGATGGTCAAAAAGGAACCATATTCTTTACCGAAGCAGTTCTAGAAAACAGCTTTTGGGAGGAGCAAGGTGCACAACCTAATGATGTGATAAAATCTATAAATGGTACAGAATTAACATTAATGAATGCAAACCAAGTGCTACAAGAGGTATTTATGTGGAAACCAGGAAAAGACATAGAAGTGGTTTTAGATAGAAACGGTGAAGAAATTGTAATAAAAACAACTACCACACAAGGTTATACCACTGGAGAAGGTTTAATTGAAAACGATAACGCTACCGATGCCCAAGTTGCATTAAGAAAGGCGTGGTTAAAAGGATAGCTTTAATAGCCTGATTTATATTAAAAAACATAAGGACTCTAAAGTTCTTATGTTTTTTTTATTTCAATGTTTTGGCTAATCTTCTAACAAATCAGGGCGACGCTCCTTTGTGCGTTTATAGGCTTGTTCTTCGCGCCATTCCTCAATTTTTGGTAAGTTACCGCTAAACAATAGTTCGGGTACTTTCCATCCATTATATTCCCTAGGCTTCGTATAAATAGGCGGTGCCAATAAGTTATCTTGAAAAGAATCGGTTAGGGCAGAGGTTTCATTACCTAAAACTCCTGGAATTAGTCTAATAACAGCATCGCACAGCACTGCAGCGGCTAATTCGCCACCAGAAAGCACGTAATCTCCAATAGAAATTTCACGGGTTATTAAATGGTCTCTTACACGCTGATCTACACCTTTATAATGTCCGCAAAGTATAATGATGTTTTCTTTAATTGAAATTTGATTTGCAATTCCTTGATTGAGCGTTTCACCGTCTGGTGTCATATATATAATCTCTCCATAGTCACGCTCTGATGTTAACTTGTTTATACATTTATGTATGGGCTCTACCATCATTACCATACCTGCACCACCACCAAACTGAGTGTCGTCAATCGATTTATAATTATCGGTTGTATAATCTCTTAAATTGTGGAAGTGAATTTCTACCAAATTAGCTTCAATAGCACGCTTTAGTATAGAAGCTTCAAAAGGGCTTTTCAACAATTCTGGTAAAACAGTAATGATATCTATTCTCATGATAATAATATTAGCACAAAGATATATGAAATACGCCATAATAAAACACAAAGGTTGCCTTCAAATTATAAGGCAACCTTGTACATTTAATCTTTGCTTGTAAAATATTAAAAACTATGCCGAATTTACTCTAGAATATTGTTTGGGTAAATTCATAAACTCGTACATATCACTATTTAACATTTTTACGTACAAGTTTTTGTTCACTGAAACAGGAATTTTTAAATCGGGAAACTTAATGAGGTACTTGTTTCCTTCCTTGCCAATAAAATTAACTTTTACAGATGGATGTTCCATAATTTAAAATATTTAAGATTAAACTATAAAATCATCTAATGGTTCTCAAAAAATATTCCAATATTAAACTTCAGAAAAAAGTGAAAATTTGTCAGTTTAATGATTTAATAAACCCAAAAGTTCTTCTTCAAAACCATTAACAAACATATTCGAATGACCATTAACTATTTTATTATCCTTACTTACTAAAATTACTTTTGTTAGTGGATAAACCGCTAGTTGTTGCATGGATGTTTTTGGAACTTCAAAGATATATTCGTGCTGTAATGCCTGTTTTTTGTTTTTTACTGTAGAAACCCAGCGATCTTTACTATAATCGTCTATGTTGACTGAAATGAACTCTACTTCAGGATATTTTGTTATAAGTTCCTTAACGCGTCTATGGCTATCTTCGAAATAACCTTTATACAAATGAGACCAAAAATACACAACACTCGGTTTATTGATGACATCATTTATATCTATTAAGTCATTTTCTAAATTTCGTACCAAAACACTTGGAAAGCGTTCCCCAGGTTTTAATTTATTAATAGATGTACTGTAATCTACAATTAACTGGTTGTTTTTTTCATTGGTACTTTTAGTTAAAAAATAATCAATCACCTTTTGGTTATCTTCAATCTTCTTGTTTTTAGAAAGAAAGATCATGCCATAATGGTATAAAAGTTCATTTTTTATACTAGGATTGTGCACCAAACTATCTATAGCTGCCATTCTATCTAAATTATAGCAAACATTAGTCCATATTCTATAAGGTGTTTTGGCATGTTCCAAATGAGTCTCCAGAGCAATGTTGTTGAAGCTGCGCTTTAAGAACGAGGTGTAATTAAAATAATCCTTAAAGAAATCATCGTTATAGTTAATATCTTTTCTGTAATCATAAAAATCATCAGGTATAGCGTCGATTATTTTCTTCTTATTACGACCATAATGGACAAATGGATAAACTTCCTTACTAGAGTAATAATCGTAATCTATATTTGCTTGAGCTATTTTGTTGAAAAGCATCGAAGTGTTATGTTTTTCTTTAAAAGCCTGTAAATTTTTATTTTTTCTAGCTCTAATGGAATCTATTTGCCTCTCAAAATCATTAGGTTTTAGTTGACATAACTTAAAGACTTCCTTTTCTTCTTTTTCACTTTGCAGAAAATCGTTAATTAAGTAATTGTTTTTCTTTGCACCATTACCGGTATAAACTAGCGACTCATCAAAATCCAATGTATTTAGGCGAAACATGACACTGTCTGCCGGTTCTAGCAAAACCATTTGTATCTCGCCACCATGTTTAAAGGTGTAGAATCCCGGGGTTAAATTCTCTATTTTATAAGAAAACCTGCTGTTGCCATCAAGTTTAACGGTATCTATTACCTTATTAGAGTCAAAAAGAACTACATAATCTGTATTCCTATTGATGATTTCTCCTCCTATAACAGCATACTTGCATGAGTCTTTACTGCAACTAACAAGCGTGAGAACAATACATACGATGTATATATATAATTTCATATATCCCTCCTCGAAAACGCAAACATTATTGTTTGTCGATACAAAAATAAATTTTGCAGGTATAATACGCTGTTAATGCGCTGTTAAATGTTGAAAGGACCTTTAATAGACATTAAAAATTAAATTTATTATGCTTTAGGTAAAGCTTATATTTTTTACTTTTGCAAAAATTTTAAACCTAGGTTATGTTATCAGTTTCAAACCTTTCTGTACAATTTGGTAAGCGTATTTTGTTCGATGAAGTAAATACCACATTTAACAATGGTAATTGCTATGGTATTATTGGAGCCAACGGTTCTGGAAAATCTACATTTTTAAGAATACTTTCTGGTAAGCAAGAGCCAACTTCTGGACATGTTTCGTTGGAAACTGGTAAGCGCATGTCTGTACTAGAGCAGAACCATAATTTGTACGATGCGCACAATGTTCTAGAAACCGTTTTAATGGGTAACAAACCTCTATTTAAAATTAAATCAGAGATTGATGCGTTGTATGCCGATTATTCTGACGAAAATGCGGAACGCATTGGCGAATTACAGGTGCAGTTTGAAGAGATGAATGGTTGGAATGCAGAAAGCGATGCAGCTGCCTTACTATCAAACCTGGGTATAAAGGAAGATTTACATTATACATTAATGGCAGATTTGGATGGTAAGCAAAAGGTGAGAGTACTTCTAGCTCAAGCATTGTTTGGAAATCCTGATGTATTAATTATGGATGAGCCTACTAATGATTTGGATTATGAAACTATTACGTGGTTAGAGTCCTTCTTAGCAAATTACGAGAATTGTGTAATTGTGGTATCGCACGACCGTCATTTCCTAGATGCGGTTTGTACCCATATATCCGATATAGATTTTGGAAAAATCACCCACTATTCGGGTAATTATACGTTTTGGTATGAGTCTTCCCAATTAGCTGCAAAACAACGTGCACAACAGAATAAAAAGGCAGAGGAGAAAAAGAAGGAATTGGAAGAGTTTATTCGACGTTTTTCTGCTAACGTAGCAAAAAGTAAACAAGCTACCAGTAGAAAAAAGATGATAGATAAGTTAAATATATCTGATATTAAACCATCTAGTCGCCGTTACCCTGCCATTATTTTTGAAAGAGACCGCGAAGCAGGAGACCAAATTTTAAACATAGAAGGCTTGTCGGCTTCACTAGATGGCGATGTACTATTTAATAATATTGATTTAAATTTAGCTAAAGGCGATAAAGTAGTGGTGTTTTCTAGGGATTCTAGGGCCACAACTGCGTTTTATCAGATTATTAATGGAAAAGAAAAGGCAGACTCAGGAAAATTTGCTTGGGGTGTTACTACAACACAGTCCTATTTACCGCTGGATAATAGTGAGTATTTTCAAAGCGACCTATCTTTGGTAGATTGGTTACGCCAATGGGCACAAACTGAAGAAGAGCGCGAAGAGGTTTATATTCGTGGTTTTTTAGGGAAAATGATTTTTAGTGGGGAGGAAGCTCTTAAAAAATGTAATGTACTTTCAGGAGGAGAAAAGGTGCGTTGTATGCTAAGTAGAATGATGATGGTGAGAGCTAATGTTTTAATGTTGGATGAACCAACAAACCATTTAGATTTAGAAAGTATTACAGCATTTAATAATTCACTAAAAAACTTTAAGGGCACAGTACTGTTTACCACTCACGATCATGAGTTTGCGCAAACTGTGGCAAATAGGGTTATTGAGTTAACACCGAATGGCATTATAGACCGTTATACAACTTTTGATGAGTATATGCAAGATGCTAAAATTAAGGAGTTACGCGAAAAAATGTATGCGGTTACGGCTTAGTTTAGGCTTCCATTTCAGAAATTAAATGCGCTACAATTTTAGTAGCTTCTTTAATTTCATCTTTATGCACATGAATTTCTTGAAAGTCGTGAATAGCGCCACCGAAACCAGCTATTCGCCCAGATTCAGCTTCGTCTTTTATAATAGCTGATATATTTTGGGCTTCAAGAGATTGAAATATATGTTGTACCTGAACGAAGCTACCTTCAAAAACTTTGATATAATTTGACATAACTTAATGTTTTAATTAAAGTTATGTAAAATAAGTGAGATTAGCAAGTTTAAAACGTTCCTATAAAACCAATTTGATTAGCCGAAAAACTAAAATTCCAGGAGACCTTTTTTGGTGACTTTGTATAATCGTATACGTTGGAGTTAAAGAGAAATTTATCCATACTATCTACAACAATGATACTTATTGCAGCAGAAAAAGCGATATCTGTTAACCAATGGGCACCATCAACCAATCTGGAAATAGGAGCAATGGCCCCAATACTGTATATACCTGCCTTAACCCATGTGTTGGAAAATTGTTTTGCAATAGCATGAGACATGGTAATAGATAGTGCGGTATGTCCTGATGGAAATGAATGAAAACCCGCCTCGGACAAAAAAGGCTCAAAATCATTAAATGCATATCCGCTGTTAGGTCTTGCTCTACCAACGCCCTTTTTAAGGATGCTATTAATAACACCGTTTGTTATGGAAGAAGAAATGATTAATACACTCGTTTTTCTTACTTTTTCATTTTTGGTAAATAGTCCAAATCCATATACACTGGCATTTGTAATAAAATAATTTTGGGGACTACCAAAATACCAACCAAAATCTCTTATGCCTTTAGGGAAATCCTCTTTATTTCTTGCAAAGAATCTATGTGTTTCATTATCTAAACTAGATAATGCCAAAGTTCCGGCAATAAGTCCGCCAAGTTTTCCAAAATCTTTTCCTTTCCAGCGCAGCGGTTGTATAAAACTGTGCCCTAAACTTTTTAAGGTTTGTTTGGTGTCGTATTTTAAAAGTTCTAATACAGTCTCGTTACTGTCTTCATTACTAACTTCTGAAAATTGGGCATGTAACGTGTTGCATTTGATATAGAATAATGCTAAAATTGTAATAGTTAAAACAGATAATCTCTTGTTAGGGTACATAAAATTTAGCGTAACTCCGCACCAAGTTGCTTTTCAAAATTAGATTGAAGTTTATTCATAATCTTGTCAATCTGCTTTTCGTTAAGTGTTTTGTTTTCATCTTGAAGTGTAAAACTCACAGCGTAACTTTTTTTACCTTTGGGAAGGTTTTTACCTTGATAAACGTCAAATAAATTTACTTGCTTTAGTAATTGCTTTTCAGTTTGTTTCGCAATTTTATAGATAGATTCAAACGTTACATTGTCGTCTAATAACAAAGCAAAATCGCGACGTACCTCAGGATATTTAGGTATGGGCTTAAACGTAATCTTGTTACGTTTCACCATATCAAGAATAGTATCCCAATTAAAATCGGCACAAACCACTTCCTGGGAAATATCAAAATGTTTTAATACGCTTTTCGTTACCAGACCAAAGTCAACTAGGTTCATTTTGCCCAAACTAAGGGAAACACCTTCACTGAACACATCATTTTTAATAGGCGTTTCGTTAAATCTAGTAATACCTAAGCGTTCAAGAATAGCAACAACAATACCTTTTAAAAAGAAAAAATCATTTTTTTGGTTCGTATTGGCATTCCATCGCTCTAAACTTTGGCTTCCAGACGCAAACAGCGTAAGATGCTTACTTTCAACGTTTTCTTCAGAATACTTGTGATAGGTTTTACCAAATTCAAATAACTTTAAATCTTGGCGTTTTCTATTGCTGTTGTAGGAGATAGCTTCAAGTCCAGAAAATACCAAGGATTGTCTTAACACCGATAAATCATTGCTTAGCGGATTTAGCATTTCTATATTGTGCGTTTCCTTGAGTTGCTCACTTAAAGCGGCATAGTTAGGCGTAGTTAATGAGTTTGATAATATTTCAAAAAAGCCTTGTCCTGCCAACTGATTACCAATAGTGTTCTGTATTTTAAAATCCTCAAAACGGGACATGCTAGAAATAGAAGCATTCAACTTTTCAGAAATACTAATGTTGTTATAACCATAAACACGAAGAATTTCTTCAATAATATCAGCTTCTCGTTGCACATCATTTCTAAAAGCAGGAACAGTTAAACCTAATCCAGTTTCAGTAACATTATTCACTTTTATGTCTAGAGAGGTAAGAATACTTTTAATGGTTTCTTTTGGGATTTCTTCGCCTATAATTTTTTTGGCATTTTCAAAACTCAATCTTACTTGAAAATCTTCAATTTTCTTAGGGTAAACATCAATAATATCACTTGTGATATCACCACCAGCCAATTCTTGGATTAACAGGGCTGCACGCTTTAAAGCGTATTCCGTAATCTTGGGGTCAATTCCGCGCTCAAAACGAAAAGAAGCATCTGTATTTAAACCATGGCGTTTTGCTGTTTTTCTAACGCTAACAGGATTAAAATAGGCACTTTCAAGAAAAATACTACGAGTTTTTTCGGTAACACCAGAATCAATCCCGCCAAATACACCAGCGATACACATCGGTTTTTCGGCATCACAAATCATGAGGTCTTCTTCGTGCAGCTCGCGTTCAACACCATCAAGTGTGATAAACTTTGTGCCTTTTTTTAATGTTTTAACCTCAATTTTATCACCTTCAATTTTACTAGCATCAAAGGCGTGTAAAGGCTGCCCAAGTTCATGTAGAACGTAATTGGTAACATCTACTATATTATTTATCGGGCTTAAGCCTATGGCTTGCAAACGGTGTTTTAACCAATCTGGAGATTCAGCAACTTTAATTCCAGAAATGGTAACCCCGCAATATCGCGGCGCTAAATCCTTATCAATAACATCAACATCAATCTTTAAAGTTCTGTTTTCAACGTTAAATGCACTAACAGAAGGTGTTATAAGCTCTACCTTAATCTCTTTTTGTAATAATCCGGCTTTTAAATCGCGTGCTGTACCATAATGGCTCATGGCGTCCGCTCTATTTGGTGTTAAGCCTATTTCAAAAACAGTATCATTTTCAATTTTAAAAATAGTGGCAGCAGGTGTTCCAACTTTAATAGATTCGTCTAAAACCATTATACCATCATGTGAAGTTCCCAAACCAAGTTCATCTTCGGCACAAATCATACCATGGCTTTCTTCACCTCTAATTTTACCTTTTTTAATGGTCCATGCCTCACCGTCTTCAGTATATAAAGTAGTGCCAATAGTAGCAACAGGTACCTTTTGTCCAGCGGCAACATTCGGTGCGCCACATACTATTTGTAATGGTGCTGCACCACCTACATCAACAGTGGTTACCTTTAATTTGTCTGCATTTGGATGTTTGTCGCATGTTAAAACCTTGCCAACTACTACGCCTTCAAGTCCACCTTTTATAGACTGAAACTTTTCTAATCCTTCAACTTCAAGTCCTAAATCTGTAAGTAATTCGCTGGTTTGTTCTGGTGACCAATCAATATCAATAAATTGCTTTAACCAGTTGTATGAAATCTTCATAAATCATTATCCTATTAGAGCTCACAAAGATAATTTTTTGAGGTTAGTATTCAAACAATGCATACTATTTTGTATGTCAAAAATAAAAGTCTGAAAGCACTTGTGTATCTTGCTACAAATTTCAAAAATCGATTCTGGTAATTTATGAAGGCAAAGTTTTTTATTATAGCGTTTGTTTTAGTATTTGGATGTAAAAAGGAGGACGATGTAATTAAATTGAAAACTGGTAAGTATAGGGCGGAATTAAAAGTGGATGAAACCTTGAATTTACCATTTGTTTTTGACGTGATGTCTGACAATGAATTGAAAATATTTAATGCAGAGGAGGTTATCGCAGTAAATAATGTAAAGTATGAAAACGATTCGGTATATATACAAACTCCAGTTTTTGAGGGATTTATAGCTGCAAAAATTGACGATGGCGCATTAAAAGGCAATTTTGTGCAACCAGAATTACATAGGGTTGTACCATTTTATGCTAAAAAAACGATTCTAGGTTTGAAATTGACGAAAGCGGTGCTAGATATAATATCTCGGGAAATTGGGAAACAGTATTTAGTCCAAATTCTCAAGAAGATGCTTATGTGGCCAAAGGTGTTTTTAAGCAATATGACAATATAGTTACAGGAACTTTTAGAACCACAACGGGCGATTACCGGTATTTAGAAGGCGTTTTGAATGGTAACCAATTAAAACTTTCTACCTTTGATGGGGCGCATGCCTTTTTATTTACTGCTGAAGTTAGCGATAGTGTAATGCATGGTATGTTTTATTCTGGAAATCATTGGAAAGTGGAATTACTACATTAGCTTGGACGCTAAGTTGAGAGAATATGTTTGCTAGTTTATTAACTTAGCAATTATGAGAAAAACACCAAAACACTGCACCTTAGAGTTTAAACAAAAAGCGGTAGAATTAAGTTACGCTAAAGGTAATGTACAACAGGTCTGTGAAGACTTAGATATTTTTCCATCTGTTCTTTATCGTTGGCGTAACGAACTAAAAGAGTAC
>Ga0209654_1000168_pt1 | contig 69029 bp, 55 predicted proteins | sample SaaInl1SG_22_DNA_FD_184646 | JGI IMG/M metagenome (GOLD analysis project Ga0209654, IMG submission 184646) | Marine microbial communities from expanding oxygen minimum zones in the Saanich Inlet - ESP_161SG_22_DNA (SPAdes) (version 2) | ecosystem: Environmental > Aquatic > Marine > Intertidal... | reverse complement strand
TTTATCGTGTAATGGTGATAATACCATGACTAATTGAATTGTTGAGCAGTTTGGGTTGGCTATAATTTTATCCTCGGCCGTTAAAATAGAGGCATTAATTTCTGGTACAATTAGTTTTTTTGTGGGATCCATTCGCCATGCAGAAGAATTGTCTATGACGGTCGTTCCGACCTCCGCAAACTTTGGAGCCCATTCAAGAGAAGTATCACCCCCTGCAGAAAAAATAGCAATATCAGCCCGCATTTCTACCGCTGTCGCAAGACCAACAATTGTATACTCAACCCCTTTAAAGCTTAATTTTTTACCAACACTACGCTCTGAAGCAACAAGAATCAACTCCGTTAGAGGAAATTGACGTTCTTCGAGTAGTTTTAACATAACAGCACCTACCATTCCGGTAGCCCCTACAATTGCAATTTTCATTATTTTAAATCTTAAATTAAGGGTATAAAATTAGTAAATAAACTGAAAATAAAAGAAGTAAAACAAAAAAAGACGAAGGCATTGGTTCGTGTTTATGAATTTCGTTAAAAAGAGTCATTTTTTTAGTAAATCCCCAATATAATATCTCCTAAAGTGATGTCTGATCGAAGGGTCTATCCAAGACCTTACGCTTCACTCGTTGAGAGACACCTGTTATAAGTTCATAAGAAATGGTGTTTGCTGCTGCAGCGCTTGTTTCTGCGGAATATTCAGAGCCAAAGAATACAACCTCATCGCCTTCTGCACATTCAATAGTTGTTACATCTACCATGATCATATCCATACATACGTTTCCAACGATCGATGCTTTTTCAGAGCCAATTGAAACGGTCCCTACACCATAACCAAAATGCCTTCCAATTCCATCGGCGTGACCAATAGGAATTGTTGCAATTTTAGTGTCTTCTGAGCTTATAAACGCTCGATTGTAACCCACGCTTTCTCCTTTTTTAACTAGGTGAATTTGTGAAATCACAGATTTTAAGGATGCTATGGGTTGAAAGTTTTTAGACTCTTTATTAGAGTTACCATAGCCGTACAGTCCAATTCCACAGCGCACCATATCAAAATGTGCTTCTGGGTAATTAAGCACCCCCGAAGTGTTACACAAGTGTTTGATAACGGGGTAACCTAACGCTTCAATAAATGACGAGGAAAGAGATTTATAAAGGTTGATTTGTTCTAAAGTGAATGGTTTTTCTTCTAAATCTTCACTTACTGCTAGATGAGAAAACACAGATTTTACTTTTAGAGCACTAGTTTTGGAAAGTTCTTTTACCACCACATCCAGGTCATTTGGTTCAAATCCAAGACGATTTAAACCGGTATTAAATTTAATATGAACAGGATAGTTTTTTAGATGGTGTTGTTGTGCGATACGCTCAAAAGCACGCAATATTTTTAAGGTATATAGGCTAGGTTCTAAACAATGCTCTATTGCAAGTTCTAAGTTTTTTTCTTGAGGATGAAGTACTAAAATAGGGGTTTTAATTCCGGCTTGCCTCAGAGCAACCCCTTCACTAATATATGCCACTGCAAAATAATCCACCCCCAATTCTTGAAGACATTTTGCAACCACAACAGCATCACTTCCGTAAGCAAACGCTTTTACGACCGCTAAAAATAGTGTCTTGTCTTGGAGCTTTGATTTTAGGAATTCAAAATTATGCTTTAAAGAAGCCAAGTTAATTTCTAAAGTGGTTTCTGTAACTTTAGGCATTCGTGTTCTTTTTATCTGCACTGACCTCTAAAGGACTTACCACATCCATGTCTTGCAATTTATCTTTTTTGAGTGCCTTATAATAAGCGGCTCTGCTCAGGGGTTCATATTCATCAACCTCTCCTAAAAGAACTAAGTTGTCGTTTTTAGACTTACGATGGCTGTACTGGGCTAAGTTTCCTGTATGCGTGCAAACAGCATGCACTTTGGTAACATATTCTGCGGTTGCCATCAAATTAGGCATTGGACCAAAAGGATTTCCTTTAAAATCCATATCAAGTCCCGCAACAATTACTCGAATCCCTTTATTAGCAAGTTGATTACACACATTTACAATTTCATCATCAAAAAACTGTGCCTCGTCAATACCCACAACATCACATCCATCTGCTAAAAGCGGGATGTTTGAAGCAGAAGGTACGGGAGTCGAGCGAATTTCATTGGCATCATGAGAAACGACCATTTCGTCGTCGTAACGAACATCTATGGAAGGTTTAAAAATTTCCACTTTTTGCTTTGCAAATTGAGCCCGTCGTAAGCGACGAATTAATTCTTCGGTCTTTCCAGAAAACATCGATCCACAGATGACTTCGATCCAACCAAATTGTTCTTTAGGGTTTACTGTATTTTCGAGAAACATTTTGTAATTTTAACGCCAATACGAAATTACTTTCGTTTTTATAAAGGTGACACAAATTTATTAAAAATCAAAAGTAAAAATTTAAAAGTTTTAAAAGGGCATTAATAATTAGTTTACAAGCAAAGAAAAACGGGTATAAATAAATTCACACAATTCTATGAAGCACACACATCAAATGCTTTTTTAAATCAAGAGAATGATTGATAGTGAACCCAGGAGAATACTGAAATATAATAAAGACATACACATGAAAAAAAAATTAGAGTCCGAATTAATAAGTATCGCTCATAGAGTCCTCAAACTTACAGGAAAAGAAGACCTTGAAAAAATGCACTCTGAAATAGCGTTGCTTTATCAAAAAATTACAGTTTTAAAGTTTATCGAAAACAATCAGCAAGGGGAATCATCTGATTTGGGTGGAACAGACACTTCTTTTTTCAACTCACTTGAAGGGGCGTTTAACAATAAAGTTACGGATTCTGTTGAGGTTGCAGACAAAACGTTTGTAAATATAGATACCGAGGAAGAAGAGGCAATCATGGAACCTGCCATCGAAAAAATTAAGGATATGGTTGCTCAAATGCCCGAAGAAACAATTGAAGTTGACACAATCATAGAGTCTATAAACAAACCTACAGAAGTCGTAGAGCATGACCTCAACGAGTTGTCGCCAAGCTATGCGCAGCTCCCTATTTTTGATGCCGTTGAGACGGATTCGCCACAAACCTCTTTAAACGATCAACTAAAAACACAGGGGTTTCAAATAGGACTAAACGACCGTCTTGCGTTTGTCAAAAACTTATTTGAAAACAGTAATGAAGATTATGAACGGGTGTTGTCCCAATTAAGCACTTTAGATTCGTATGAGGAAGCGACAAATTTGTTAGAGTCAATTATCAAGCCAGACTATAATAACTGGGAGGGACAAGAAGAAATAGAGGCTCGGTTTTTGGAAATCATAGAAAACAAATTTAAGTAAACCTTAGGACACCAAAGCTCAGAACTTATATTTTTAGTACTTTTGAACGCTAAAACAACCATCTAAATGTCTACAGGTTTAAAATACGCAGTTTTTGGAAGTGGAAGTTGGGCAACAGCAATCGTTAAGATGCTTTGTGAAAACAGTGGCCAAGTAGATTGGTATGTTCGAAAACAGCAAACAATTGATTATATTCTTTCTGAAGAACACAACCCCTCTTATTTGAGTTCTGTAGAATTAAACCTTAACCAGCTGCGTTTAAATACAGACATTAACAAAGTGGCAGAGGCTGCAGATGTATTAATATTTGCGATTCCATCTGCCTTTATTGATAAAGAACTTCAAAAAATAACGACCGACATTTCTTCTAAAATTATTATGTCTGCTGTGAAAGGAATTATACCGGAGTCGGGATTTTTAGTAGGCGAACATTTTCATCAACAATACGGAGTTGATTTAAATAACATCGTTGTCTTAACAGGACCTTGTCACGCGGAGGAAGTTGCTCTAGAGCGCCTTTCGTATTTGACGATTGCTTGCGTAGATCTTGATGTTGCAAGCACCATAGCGGATCAATTTTCTAGCAACTACATAAAAACCAGTGCCAATGATGACGTTGTGGGTGCGGAATATGCAGCCATGCTAAAAAATATATATGCGATTGCAGCCGGAATAGCACATGGCCTAGGGTATGGAGATAACTTTCAAAGTGTTCTGATGAGTAATGCCACACGCGAAATGAAACGCTTCATTAAAAAAGTCCATAAAATGAAACGAAACATCAACGAAACGGTCTATTTAGGAGATTTATTAGTGACTTGCTACTCCTTATTTTCAAGGAATAGAATGTTTGGAAACATGATTGGTAAAGGCTATACCGTGAAATCCGCACAAATGGAAATGAGTATGGTTGCCGAAGGGTATTATGCCTCAAAAAGTGCACACCAGATTAATCAAGGAAAAGAAAAACCAGCTCAAATTCCGATTATTGATACTGTTTATGATGTTTTATACATGAACAAAGACGCTAAAAAAGCGTTTAAGAAACTTACAGAAAAGCTTGGTTAAGATTTTAAAACCCCCTTCAGATTTATAAGAGGAATTTGCTGAAGCACCTTTTCGTGAATCGTATTTTTTCTAAATTCAAATGACTTTTCATAGAGGGTATTACCTTCAAAAAAAGAAACGTTAAACAAGTTGTTTATAGACAAAACATCTTCTAAAAGCATTTCAATTTTTGCAAAGCTTTTAGCAGGAAGAATGTCAATTTTTTTTCTAAAAGTCGCTGTTTTTTTAGCTTCAGAGTAGCCCTTGGTTACAATAATCACCATTTCTAAATCGACGGACTGTTCGTTGAGGATATATGCATTCCAATCATAGGAATTGTAGGTGTTGTTGTATTCATGAACAACCGCTATAGAAATGCCTTTTGCTTTTGGAATGAGAATGTCTTTTTTCAAAAAAGAGATTTAAAGTGCGCTTTTAAACTGCTCTAAAAAACGGACATTATTTTCACTTAACAATCGGATGTCACTAATTTGGTGTAATAGCAATGCAATTCTGTCAATGCCCATACCAAAGGCAAAGCCTGAATATTCTTTAGAGTCAATACCACAGTTTTCAAGGACATTAGGGTCAACCATTCCACAGCCCATAATCTCTAACCAACCCGTGCCTTTAGTCATTTTATAATCTGTTTCAGTTTCTAACCCCCAATATACATCGACCTCAGCACTTGGTTCTGTAAACGGAAAATAAGAGGGACGTAGTCTTATTTTTGATTTTCCAAAAAGTTCTGTTGTAAAATACTGTAGCGTTTGTTTTAAGTCTGCAAAACTCACATTTTTATCAATATACAATCCTTCTACTTGGTGGAAAAAACAATGGGAGCGTGCCGAGATGGCTTCGTTTCTATACACCCTTCCTGGAGAAACAGTACGGATAGGCGGCTGATTATTTTCCATATAACGCACCTGTACCGAACTAGTATGTGTTCGTAATAATATATCTGGATCTGTTTGAATAAAAAACGTATCCTGCATATCCCTTGCAGGATGGTGTTCTGGTAAGTTTAAGGCTGTGAAATTATGCCAATCATCTTCAATTTCTGGACCCTCACTGACATTAAATCCAATTCGTGAAAAGATATCAATAATTTGATTTTTTACTAACGAAATAGGATGTCTTGCCCCAAGGTTAAAAGGCTCACCAGGGCGTGATAAATCGCCAAAAAGAGACCCCTCGCTCGAAGTGCTTTCTAAGGTTGCCTTTAAGAAATTTACTTTTTCTTGAGCAACACTTTTTAATTTATTGATGGCTTGTCCAAAGTCTTTTTTTTGTTCGTTTGGAACCTCCTTAAAGCTTGCAAACAAGTCATTTAAAAGCCCTTTTTTTCCAAGAAACTTAATACGAAACTCTTCTAGCTCTTTTAAAGACTGTGTCGAAAAAGCTTCAGCCTCTTCTATAAGTTGATGGATTTTCTCTATCATGATAAATTTAAATAATGGCCAAATTTAAGAAATCTTAACTAATAAACTCCGCCTCGATAAAATAGTTTACAATCGCATCTTTCATTAGGATGCTTTGTTCGCCAGCCTTTAAATTGGGTAAGGGTTCTTTTATCGTATAATGTGGCCACCCCTGTTCATCGAAATAGTCAAACACATAATAGCCATAGGGCTCTAAAAGTCGACAGATTGCAATGTGCATTAGGTTTAGTTTTTCGTCCTTTTTGAACGTCCTGTGTAGCTGTCCAAGTTCTTGTACTCCAATAAGGTAGATGATGCCGTCTAGGTCTAAAGGGTCGCCATCTGAAAATTGAGCTGAAAGTTTTTCAACCACCTCCTCCCATCGCTTTTTAAGTTCTTCGTCTCGAGCCATAATTATTTTGTAAATTTAGGGCGTATTAAAATAGAAACGAAACATTTGAGTTGTTAAGTTAGGGATCACTGCTAATTTTGAAAAATCATTAAAAAAAAACAGCATGGCAATTATTGATATTATTTTAAGCGCACTTATTCTTTATGGACTCATCAAAGGGCTATCTAAAGGTTTTTTTGTTGAGGTTGCCTCTTTACTTGCTCTGCTGGTAGGTGTTTATGGAGCGGTACACTTTAGCAATTATGCAGCAGAATTTTTGTCAAACCGTTTTGAATGGGGTGAAAAAACAATAAATATCACCGCTTTTGCCATTACATTTGTTGTCATTGTTTTGGTGGTTTCCCTTGCAGGAAAAGCATTGACCAAGCTTGCAGATTTTGCAGCCCTAGGGATTCTAAATAAATTATTAGGGGGCCTTTTTGGAGGGCTTAAAATCGCTTTAATTCTCAGTGTTTTATTATTGATTTTTAACTCCTTAAACAAAACCATTCCTTTTGTATCTGACGACGAGCTCGAAACATCCATCCTTTATAATCCAGTAAAGTCGTTAGCTCCAATGGTTTTCCCAAATTTTATAAATGAAGAAACACCATTGGAGCTCCCAACTATTCCACCGCCGTTAAACGAATAATTAAACCTTAAAACACATTAAGACAGCTCTTTGATACAAGCCTTAAAACTGTCATAAATATGTGCCTCCGGTATAAAATCTGGGATGATATCAATCCGTTCCATCATATATCGGGGTTGTTTTAATAGCTTTACAAACCGCACCTCAATCTTCTTTGTTTGCAACTCCTGAATCATATCTTCTATGGCATAAAGTCCAGATTGATCCATATACTGCATACGTTCTAAACGCAAAATTACAGTTGTCGCAGTTTCTGGAATTTGTTTGTATAGTTGCTGAATGTCTGAAGTTGATCCAAAAAATAAAGGTCCTTTGATATGTTTGATAAATACAGATTCTTTTAAGCGTTCTGGAATGTTTTTTTCATCTGGCCAACTCTCTTCCTTTAATACTGTTACATCGGAATATTCAGAAGTTAAATCTCCAATTTTTTTCATAAACATCAAACAGGATATAATTAAGCCAATTCCTACAGCAAAAATTAAATCCCAAAAAGTAGAGAGTAACAACACAACAAGCATGATGATGACCTCAGAACTAAATTTAAATAGACCAAACGATACATCTTTTGGTAATGACGGAATTGCTTTTAGACCTTTGTAGTCCATCACACCAATTCCAACGGTTATCAAAATTCCAGAAAGTACGGCGGCAGGAATCTTTGAAGCGATAGGACCTAATGCCAATAAAATAAACAACAGCATTATGCCGGCAATCATTCCAGAAAGTTTTGTTTTCCCTCCAGAGTTTATATTTACAACCGTTCTGATGGTGGCTCCAGCACCCGGAATTCCACCAAAAACAGACGCAATACTATTTCCAATTCCCTGGCCAATAAGCTCTTTGTTTGGATTGTGTTTTGTTTTGGTCATATTATCCGCCACAATACTCGTTAGCAAGGAATCGATCGCCCCTAATAACGCGAGTGTAAACCCAGTGAAAATATAGGGCGTAATTGTTGTTAATTTAAACGTAGTAAAAATTTTATATTGAAGAACGGGCAACCCGCTAGGAATTTCTTCGATAGGCTTATAGTGTAATCCAAGCCCAACAGCGATTCCAGACATGACGATTAAAGCGACAAGCGTGCTGGGCACGACAGTGGTAATGCGTTTAAATCCATAAATTATAAGAATAGTTCCCAAAGCTAGCAGCAGCTCTAGCCAGTTGATATTTTGAAGTGCTCTTGGCATTAGCTTTAGAGCCCCAATTGTCCCTGAGGCCTCCTTAGAAGCTAAGGTTTCAGATTCTCTTTGGATATCATCTTCCGTGATAAAAGAAGCGCGATCAATGGTTTCTTGAAAGTTTTCCAAGACCAATATTCCGTCACCAGCCTCCTCTTTTAAAATATTTTCAAGAATCACCTCTTCGGCTTGTGCCCTGAATTGATTCACAAATTGTTCGTCTTCTTTTGGATTATACCCCAGAGAAGGTAAGATTTGTGTGAGTAAAATAATAACACCAATTGCAGTCATAAACCCTGAAACTACAGGGTAAGGAATGTATTTAATATACTTTCCTAAACCCAAAATTCCGAGCCCAATTTGAAAAAGCCCTGCAATTAAAAACACGGTTAATATGGCGGGCAGAGCAATTGATAAGTTACCATCATTGGCAACTATAATTCCGGAAATCACAACCATACTTACGGCGGTCATTGGTGCTGTAGGACCTGATATTTGAGTGTTAGTCCCTCCAAAAAGTGCAGCGAAAAAACTGATAAAAATAGCACCGTAAAGACCCGCACTTGGCCCTAGCCCAGAAGAGACTCCAAAAGCCAAAGCCAGTGGTAATGCGACGACTCCAGCGGTGACTCCACCAAAGGCATCGCCTTTTATGTTTGAAAAAAATTGTTTCATTGTAAGAAGATTAAATTATTATTAACAAAGAGAAATTCTTTGCTCGAAAATTTGGGACGGAACTTTAATATGATCTGGAGGGGGAGAAATGGTTTCTAAATAAATTTTAAGGGGCGTCTTGTTATAAAACAGAAATGACACGTCTTGATCACTTGGGAGTGGATTTGCATCTTGTTGAGGTGTTTTGTCAAAAACACGTTCTGCAAACTCTTTAACATCTTCGATGTCTTTTGTTTCGGATTCTTGTTCTAGTGAAACAACAACCGTAGTTAATTCATTGTTTGAATGTAAAAGCAAAAGTAGTGGCACCGCGATATTCAGCAGAAAAAAAAGAGAGAATAAAGGGGCGATATGTTTTATGATAGCGACTGTATTTTTATTGATTATTGTAAAGATAGAATAAAAAATGACATTAATTTTTAAATAAATTAAAGCGCTTTTAATTCAGAACGTGTCATCCAGCCAGTCTCACCATTAAGTAGTTTTATTTTTACCCAGTCATCGTTATAATTTTCAATCACCAAAACCTTGGTGCCTTCATGTAGTGTAAACGAGGTCTCAGACCTTAGGTTTGGCTCTGTTTTAATCCCTGCTTCTTTAACAAAAACAATTGCGGGACGTGTATTACGATCAAGATTATCTTTTTTGAATAACAACCCTAATGAAATAAATAGAACGATTAAAACCCCACAGCTCGAAACAAAAAATAGACGTTTTTTGACTTCGGAGTAGGAGAGATAATACCCTAAAAATAAAATAACAAAAAGAAAAGCCAAGCCAACACATCGAGTTGCCCAGCCATCCACACTTAAGCTATTGAGAGTTTTGTTTAGCAATTTTGAAACGCCACTTTCAGGAACCTCCTGTATGGCGTCAATGGTCATTTTTTGTGCATATCCTAAGTTATTTAGAATATCAGAATCGTTTGGAGACAACTGAAGTGCCTTTTCATAATAAAAGATACTCGGCCCAATTTCATTTAATTTATAATAACAATTGGCAAGATTAAAATACAACTCTGCAGAATGCTGATTGGATGCTAATATGGAGTTATACCGCTCGATGGCGTCTTTATAATATCCAGAATTATAAAGGTCATTCGCTTGCTTAAACGACTCTGTGTTTTGAGAAAAACCAACCAAACACAGCAACCAAAAAATAAGAAATTTTTTCATCTGTTTAATTTAATTGTTTGTCTAAATCATTAATAACACCTGCTGCTTTTTTGTAATCATTTTGCATATCAACTGTTGAAAGCGGCGTGTATCTTGCAAGTTCACAAGAGGTTAGAAGAGAAATAAACCCTTCTAAGGTTGCACTGTTTATGTTTTTATTGTTGAGCAACTCCTTTATTTTTTCTTTATTAAATTCGCTGGTTTCTAAGCGTAATTTTGATTTTAAATAATTGTGAAGCGCACGCTCAAGCGCGTCATAAAATTGTTCCTTTTGACCGAGGGATTTTTTTGCGTTACTTAAATATTTTCGCGCCAATCGATTTGTTTTACGTAGTTTATTTCCAGTCACATCCAAAGCGCGAGTCATTCGGCGTTTAACCATAAATATGATGAATGGGATTAATAGGAATGGACCTAGTAATAAGAACCAAAACAAGTTAGACTTAAAAAAGGGCTCTGAAATAATCGGTTGTAATTGAGTGCTTGTTTTAAAGGAGCTAAACAAATTTAAATCCGCTGGGATGATATTTTCCGTAAGGACCCCTGGGGTGTTGTTGTTTGTGCTTCCTGCACTTTGAGGCCCTTCATTAACTTCAATAACAAGGCGTTCTGATGTGAGTGTTTTATATTGCTTTGTTTTTAAATCAAAATAAGAAAAGGAGACTTTTGGAATTGGATAACTTCCTTGAAAATTTGGCACGACTGTGTAGCTGTCGCTAATTGTTCCTTGCATTCCCGAAGTTCTTGTGTTTACTTTTTCGGAGTGCTCTGGCTCATAAACTTCTAGCGCGCTGGGAAGTGTAGGTTTTGGAAGTCTAAAGAGCTTTAAATTACCCTTTCCAGATACACTCACTTTTAATTCAAGTGCTTCGGTCGCTTTCAAAGATTGTTTATTGGTGGTCACCTCAAAATCAAAAGATCCTACTGCACCAGAAAAACTCTCTGGTTTTCCACTTTCAGGAAGGGGTTTTACATTAATGACTTTATTTTTGCTGGCAACGGTTCTGTTGACGGTACTCATAAAACTTCTACCAAAAACGTCACGTTTATTTGAGGGAACTTCAACCGTGACATCAAGAGATAGCGGTTCAATAGTTAGTTTTCCTGTTTTTTGAGGATATAAAACGGTTTTTCTCAGGACTACGTAGCGGTAATCTTCTCCATTATATGTGCCTTGCTTAATGTCTATTCCTTTAACATCAATATTTTGACTCCAAAAATCATTATATCTTGGATTGTCTATTTCTCGCCAGTTTCGAACCCCTGTATTTTGAGCGACATACAGTTTGTAAACCACAGTAATAGCTTCGTTTAAATAGGGGTTTCCGTTTGAAATTTCAGCAACCAAGTGAATTTTTTCTGAAGCAATATAATTAGGATCGTTTGGGTTTTTAGGCTTGTCAATCGCGGCAGTGACGGTTATTTTTACTGGAAGTGTTTTATAGGTTTTACCTTCAATTACTATAGTTGCCTGACCAATAGTAAATTCACCGCGTTTTTTTGGGGCTAAAAAATAACTATAGCTTTTTGAAAATGAACGGACTCCATTGATCCATGAATTATTGATGGACTGACTCGGCCCCCCAACCACCGTAAAGTTTTCAAAACTTGGCGGTTCAAAATCATCACCGTCGGTGTTCATTGTAAAATCTACTCGAAGACGTTCGTTAATCCCAAGTTGTTTTTTACTCACTTTTGCATCAAAGGATACCTGCGCCGAAAGGAGTCCCGAAATAAAAAATGTAAGTAAAAGGATGTTCCGTTTCATTCTCTACCAGTCTTTTTCTGTTTTAACTTTGACCCCTTTTGTTTTAGAGGCATTCATTTTTTCTTGTACTTTTTTCTCTTCATTATTCATCGCTTCAAGTAAATTTTTTACTTGTTGTGGAGATAGTTTTCCAGGCTGTTGTTGCGGCTTTCCCTTGTCGTTTTTTGGGTCTTTGTTTTTCTGATCGCCTTTTTCGTCTTTTGGTTTTCCGTCTTCATCTTCCTTATCCTCTCCTTCGTTTTTATCTTCTTCGTCTCCTTTATCTTTGTTTTTATCTTCTTTGTCTTGTTTTTCGTCGCTGTCGTCTTTCTCGTCTTTGTTCTCGTCCTTATCCTTGTCTTTATCTTCGTCATCGCCATCTCCATCGCCGTCGCCTTGTTCTTTTGCACACTCTTGAGCAAGGGCTAGGTTGTACCGAGTTTTATCGTCCGAAGGATTGTTTCGTAGGGCATTTTTAAACGCTGAAACCGCTTCTTTGCACTGTTTCTTTTGCATCAAAACATTTCCAATGTTATGATAGGCCTTGTGTTTTTCGGCTTTTGAACGGCTGTTTTCTAGAGCCTCTAAATGGCGCAACAGTGCTTCATCATAAAGTTCAGAATTGTAATAGGCATTTCCTAAATTAAAAGAACCAGCAAGGTTGTTTTGTTTAGTCGATACCGCTAGACGGTATTTTTTTTCGGCCTCTATAAAATCTTCCCCAACGATTGAATTTCCCTCAAAGACATACGTATTAGATTCAATCAATCGAGGGTCTATTTCTTGTGCTGTGCCTACAAACAGAGTCATAAAAAACAGTAATGTAAGGTATGAATAGCGAATAGATATGGTTGGGTTATTTTTAACCCCCAGAGTTTTAAGTATGTTATTTAAGTATGTCATAGGTTTTCGTTAAATAAATTTAAGCGTTTTAACCAAGCTGTTTTTCGCTCTAAAAATAAGATGTCTAATATTAGAAAGAATAATCCCAACCCTAAAAACCATTGAAATTGATCTTTATATTCTGCAAATTCCTTGGCTTCAAACTCTTTTTTGTCCATCTTATTCAAAACATCGCGAATTTGTTCTACTACTTCGGCGGTAGAATTCCCTGCTATATAAGCACCTTTCGCTTCATCTGCGATTAACTTTAAGGTTTCTGAATTAAGTTTTGTAATAACAGTCTCGTTATTTTTATCCTTTTTATAACTCATAATCACCCCATTTCTTTTGAGAGGGATTGGTCCTCCTTTTTCACTTCCCACTCCAATGGTGTATATTTTGATGCCCTCCTCCGAAGCAGCTTCCGCCACCTCCACACTGAGGTCGTTATGATCCTCTCCATCAGAAATGATGACCAAAACTCTATTGGTTTGTTCTTCATCATCAAAGTAATTTCGCGACAGCTGAATGGCTTCATCAATAGCTGTTCCTTGCGAGGAAAGCATATCAGTGTTCATGCTTTGTAAAAACATTTTTGCCGTACCATAATCTGTTGTAATTGGCAGTTGTGGAAATGCTTTACCAGCGTAGGCAATAATTCCGATGCGATCGCTTGTCAAATTATTTATAATTTGTGTCACAAGTTGTTTGGATTTTTCCAATCGATTGGGTGCCACATCTTCGGCGAGCATACTTTTTGAAACATCAATAGCAAAAACAATATCAACACCTTCACGTTTGACGGTCTCAAGTTTTGTGCCAATTTTTGGATTGACCAAAGCAATTATGAAACAACTTATTGAAAGCGATAACACACAAAATTTTAGTACCGATTTAAACACAGATTGATCTGGACTAAGCCGCTTTAAGGTGCTTGTGTTTCCAAACTTTTTCTGGATTCGTTTTTTCCAGAGAAGTGTCAACAGAAATACCACCAACATCACAGGGAGGATGAGCAACAACCAAAACCATATTTTTTCTTCTAATTGATACATCTAAATAAAACTTCTAAAAATTGTAAATCGCAATAAAAACTCAAACAACAACAACCCAAGGGCGATCCAAATTAAAGGTCTAAACTTCTCTTCATAATTGTAAAACTTGAATTCTTCTACTTCCGTTTTTTCGAGTTTATCAATCTCTTTATAGATTTCCTTTAATTTACGATTATTTGTTGCTCTAAAATATTTTCCACTAGTGACCTCCGCAATTTCTTTTAAAAGCTCTTCATCGATTTCCACTTGAATTTTTCCATATTGAAATTGGCCATTTCGAATGGCAATCGGCGACAACGCCATGCCGTTGGTACCCAGCCCAATGGTATAGGTTTTAATGCCATATTCTACCGCTAATTCGCTTGCTGTTTGAGGGTCTATAAACCCGGCGTTGTTGACCCCATCTGTCAAAAGAATAATAATTTTACTTTTTGCTTTGCTGTCTTTGATGCGATTTACAGCGGTTGCAAGCCCCATTCCAATGGCGGTTCCACCTGTGATTACAGTATTATATTTTATATCTCTTAATGATTGAAGTACAATACTTTTATCGCTCGTAATAGGGGTTTTTGTATAGCATTCTCCAGCATATTCTACAAGACCTATTCGGTCGTTGGGACGCCCTTTGATAAAATCAGCAGCGACGTTTTTTAGTGCTTCAAGTCGGTTTGGTTTTAGATCTTTTGCCAACATACTCGCTGAAACATCAATGGCCATCACAATGTCAATTCCGCGGGTTGTTTTTGTTTTGGAAGACACATCCACCGTTTGAGGGCGTGCAAGTGCCAAAACAACCAAAACAATTGCTACCATTCTGGAGATAAATAATGAATGTTTGAGCGTACTCCAAACCGTGTTTTTTTGAAAGCCTTGCATACTTGAAATGCTCAATTGAGCGGTCTGTTTTTTGTGCTTCAACACATACCAAAACACCAAGCAAGGCACCACAAGCAGCAGCCATAAAAATTCTTTTTGAGTAAAATCGATTCCGTTAAACATTACTTGTCGTCTTTTGTGAGTTTAATGAGTTCGATAGAATTTAAAATACGCTCGACAATTTGGTCGGCATATACATCCTCTTCTTTCCAAGTCAAAATAACTTGTTGTAATAAATCGGGCGTTGAGAATCCTAATAGTACATACGCACCCTTTACGAGTTTGCCTTCTACAAGAAATTCTGCGGTTCCAAACGTTTTGATTCCTTCTTGTCCATTGGGGGTTATAAACTGTTCGTTGCGTGTGATAATATTTTTAGTCCCGTTTTCTTCAAAACGGTCCAAGACCTCTTCCGCCACTTTTAAAAGGTCAATTGGAACTTCTTTTTGCTTGCCCTCTTCGTCGGTTTCCGCTGCATATTTCGAGCTGTTTATCACCACATTAATTGGTGTGTCGATTCCAGCGTATGCAAAAGAGAATGTTTGAACCTTGCCCTTCATTTCTTTCGGAAGCTCTACGATTTGACGCTGCAAAACTTCAGGTGTTGAAATGGTGATTCCAGGAGCACCATACTCACTTGTCACCCACGGCGTTTTTTCTAATAAAAGTTTACTTGGGTTTCTAAGCACGGTGTCTTTGACTTCTGTGAACCCAGATCGAATTACAAGCCCAATCATAGCAATTAAAAACAGGCCTAGAATGGCAGCAGTGATTTGTTTAATTTTTTTGCGTTTTTGTTTTCGGGCGAGCTCCTCGCGGTAGGCTAAATCTTGTAACAACTCTTCTTCGGTAGGTTCAGGAAGTCCTTCTTTTACATGGTCAATCTCCAAATTGATGGTATTCTTATCGAGTTTTGCAAGTTGATAATCGGGTTTTGATTTAGCAAATTTCACCAAATCGGCACGTTTCAAAATAGTTTCAATATTCTGGATTGTTTCTTTACTTAACTTAATTTGATTGGCGGCTTTAAGTGTTTTTAGGCGAAATATCAATTCGTCCGTTGTACTTTCTAAGGATTGTTCGTACACTTTTTCATCTAGGTACTGTCTTAAGATCAAGGTCAAATCCGAGTAATACGTTTTAATTTCTTCATTTTCAAAGTACCGTTCTTCATCTAATTTTTCAAGTGCTAGTTTGGCGCGTTCATAAGGTTTTAGTGCTGCAATTTTCTCTGCTTCGGTCATGGGTTTTTTTCGCCAGATAAACCAATACAAACCCCCTCCAATTCCCAGTAAGGCGAGTAAAATAAGCGCAAGAGTCCTCCAAATTTTAGAAGAGGTTTTTTCAACTTCGATAAGGGGTTTAATATCAAACAGCTTTTGTTTGGTTGTATCTACTACAACCGGATTTACCTGAATTTGTAAAGAGTCTGTGAAAAAGATTGTATCACCAACCCTAATTTTTTGTTTTGGAATGGTATAAACTCCAGAGTCAAATTGAGTTAGTCCGTAGGTTTTAGTGAGTTGGTAATAGCCCTCTTTTTTGGTGGTGTCAATGGAATAACTGTTGATCATTTCAAGCGGTTGAAATGTTTGTTCTTCAGAGAACACCACAAGTGTGGTGGAGTCGGTTTTTACGTGGATTTTATAAAACAACTCGGCTCCAATTTTTATTTCGGTCGAATCCACACTAGACGATACTTGACCATAGCCTATTAGTGAAATGAGCACACACAAAAAACTCAAAAGTACATTTTGAGAGGAACGCTGTTTTATGGTTCTGTTTGTTTTCATGTACGACTTATCCACGTTGTTTAAAATAACCCAATAATTTTTTTACATAACTTTCATCGACCCTACAACCGAGTGCTCCAGCCCCCGATTTTTTAAAGCTATCAGAAAAATATTGAAGCTTGTTTTGATAGTTTGTTTGGTAGTTTTTACGCACTGTTTTTGAGGCGGTATTCACTAAAAAGGAGACACCAGATTCCTGATCTTCCATTTGTACCATTCCTAAATTTGGAATTTCAGCTTCGTATTTGTCATAAATTCGGATTCCTGTGATGTCGTGTTTTCCTGAAGCAATTTTCAAGTTGTGTTGATAGTCTTCAGACATGAAATCAGAAAGCAAAAAGACAATGGCTTTCTTTTTCATCACATTTGACAAAAACTTTAGGGCTTCTGCAATATCTGTGAGCTTACTCTTAGGTTCAAACTCTATTAATTCTCTAATAATTCGTAACACATGAGATCGTCCTTTTTTTGGTGGGATGTATAATTCAATTCCATCGGAAAACAAAATCAACCCGATTTTATCATTGTTTTGTGTTGCTGAAAAGGCTAAGGTCGCGGCAATTTCAGTGACAATTTCATTTTTAAACTGAGGTTCGGTTCCAAATAACTTGGATCCCGATACATCAACCATTAACATCATTGTCAGTTCCCGCTCTTCTTCAAATACTTTAATGTGTGGTTCGTTGCAGCGAGCCGTAACGTTCCAGTCAATGTTTCGAACATCATCTCCATATTGATACGGTCTTACTTCAGAAAAGGTCATTCCACGGCCTTTGAAAGTTGAGTGGTACTCGCCTCCAAACACATGGTCGGATAACCGCCGTGTTTTAATCTCTATTTTTCTAACTTTTTTTAGTAATTCCTTGGTATCCATTTGATAAGTGTGCTGTTGGGTGTGTATGATTTATAAACCTCACAAAAAGTCACTACGAATTAAGGCACCTCAATAACATTGACAATTTTACTAATAATATCTTCTGAAGTTATGTTTTCCGCTTCCGCTTCATATGTAATTCCGATACGGTGGCGTAATACGTCATAGACAACAGCACGGACGTCTTCTGGAATCACATATCCACGGCGTTTAATGAAAGCATAGCACTTTGCTGCGGTTGCTAGATTGATACTTCCTCTTGGAGAGGCTCCAAAAGAAATTAAAGGTTTCAGTTCTGCCAAGCGGTATTTTTCTGGATATCGCGTCGCAAAAACGATGTCTAAAATATATTTTTCAATTTTTTCATCCATATAAACCTCTCTAACTGTGGCTTGTGCACTCAAAATTTGTTTGACCGTTACTACCGGTTTAATTTTTTCAAAAGCCCCTTTTAAATTGGCTCGAACAATATGCTGTTCGTCTTCAATTTTTGGATAATCAATGATTGTTTTTAACATAAAACGATCCACCTGAGCTTCAGGAAGCGGGTAGGTTCCTTCTTGTTCTACTGGATTTTGAGTTGCCATGACAAGGAAGGGTTTGTCTAAAACAAAGGTTTCATCGCCAATAGTAACTTGTTTTTCTTGCATTGCCTCTAGGAGTGCCGACTGAACTTTTGCGGGCGCACGGTTGATTTCATCAGCCAGTACAAAGTTTGCAAAAATAGGGCCTTTCTTGATTGTGAAATCATTGGATTTGATGTTGTAAATCATGGTTCCAATAACATCGGCAGGTAAGAGGTCTGGGGTGAATTGAATCCGACTAAAACTTCCTGCAACCGCTTGTGACAAGGTGTTTATCGCAAGTGTTTTAGCCAAACCAGGAACCCCTTCTAAGAGAATATGACCCTGACCTAAAAGTCCAATAAGTAAACGTTCAACCATGTGTTTTTGTCCGACAATCACCTTGCCCATTTCGAGCGTGAGCAAGTCCACAAAAGCACTTTCTTTTTCAATTTTTTTATTTATTGACGCAATGTCAACAGCAGTGTTATTTTCTTCCATTTTGATAATTTATGTAATTTTATTTGGGCTATTTTTTATTGGTTACGCAATTTGTTAAAATATTTCCGTTCTCCTTGTTAATAATTGGTTAAAACTTAAAGTTGTTTTAGGGCATAATAAACGATTGTTTGTTAATTTTAGATTCCAATTCACAATAATGAATAAAAGTCACTTTTCAAAAATTATTGCTGGGACCATGTCTTGGGGCGTTTGGGGAAAAATTTTCAACACAAATGAGATGCAACGCATGATCGAAACGACGGTCGATTTAGGGATCAGTTCTTTTGACCATGCTGATATTTATGGCGGCTACACTACAGAATCTGCTTTTGGAACGGCGTTTTCCAAGACAGGGATATCGCGGTCAAGCGTTCAGTTTATTACTAAGTGTGGGATTCAGTTGGTAACTCCAAACCGTTCAAACGAAATCAAACATTACGATTGTTCAAAAGCATACATTATGTCTTCTGCAGAGGCATCTCTGAAGCAGTTACAAACAGACTATTTAGACGTGCTTTTGATTCACCGACCCAGCCCGTTGATGCACCCTTATGAAGTGATGGAGGCTATTGAACAGTTAAAAAAACAAGGAAAAATAAACCATTTTGGAGTGTCTAATTTCACTACCTCACAGATTGAGCTTATTTCTAGTGAAGTGGCTGTTGAAGTGAATCAAATTGAGTTTTCTGCCGTGCAGTGTCAAGCCTTGTTTGATGGCCGTTTAGACCAGATGCTAACACAAAAAATTACGCCGATGGCATGGGCTCCTTTAGGCGCCATTTTTAGCGAGGAAACTACACCACAAAAAAAACGTATTTTAAACCAACTCGAGGGTTTAGCTGCTGTGTATAACGCCACTCCAGATCAGTTAATGTTGGCCTGGATCTTACAACACCCCTCAGGGATTCACCCTGTGATTGGTAGTACAAATTTAGAACGTATCAAAGCGGCTTCGAAAGCCGTATCGATACATTTATCAACTCAAGATTGGTTTAGAATACTGGAAGCAAGCCAAGGACATAAGGTTCCCTAAAAGATTTAAAAATGATTAACAAACGACTGCTTATCAAAAATCTACTTGCGCATAATGACGAAAATAGTTTTTATGATAAAAAGTTAAAAATTAACATCAGCAGCAAAGAGGGTAAAGCAAAGTTTTTAAAACATATTTGTGCGCTGTCAAATAGTAATCCGAATAACAATTCGTACATCGTTATTGGCGTGGACGATCAGTATAGCCATATTATTGGTGTTGATTTTTTTGATGATAGTAAGATTCAAAACTTGGTAAATGCCTATTTAAGTCACCCACCAATTATTCAGTACGAAAACATTCCGTTTCCACATTTAGACGATGATAAAGTGGTGGGGTTGGTAACCATTCGCCCAAAAGAATCTCAAGAAATCACATCGCTTCGAAAAAATATTTGGAAATATTATGGAGGCAATGTGTTTTTTAGAGAAGGCAGTATGAGTGTCCCAAAGGTGTTTGATGTTGAATTGACGGATTCCAATTCTGAAATTGTGGCGTCTATTGAGTCCCATTCCCGAAATAATATTGAATATACATTAGACGGGGTGTTTGATTTTATGGCACAACGCAAGGATTACAATCCAACGTATAAGGTTTTTAAAGAATACTTTGTGATGTGTTGGTCCGGTCAAAAAATGAAGGTCAAAACTCAAACGTTTTATTCGCGGGTGGATATTGCGTTAATTAATGAGCAAGTTAGGTTGTTTTACTCAACATTGGATGCTGTTGAAATTTCATATGACAACGATTCTTTTAAAATTATTGAGTATGTGAATTTAGGGTTGAATGGTCAAAACACGTATTATGAATTAGAAGAAACCACGATTACTTTTGGAAACAATGCGATTTATAACATTGACTCTCAATTGCTTTTTAAGCCGCCTCAATACGATAAAAAGATTCTACACCATATTTTTAATGCGAACAATGCGCTTATGGACCGACTAAAACAAGGGGTTGAGTTGACAAGGGTACAGCTTAAAGATTTAAAAAATGTTTCTGCGACTTATTTAATCTGTTATTTTAATGGTTTTGAAGAAGCGCTGACACAGCTTCAGGCTGCAAAGCCCTTATTGTATAAACACAGCGACGAGGTGTATGCGATCTACAAAGAAAGCATGCGGATCTTGAGGAAAGCGAAGTATAGTTAGAAGGCTTAAGCCGAAGGTTCTATTTGTTTTCTTCACGCAAAATTTTTTCCACTAGGATTCTCAGAAGTAAGCGAGAACCTGTCTACCAACAGGCAGGCAAGCAATTACTTATAGATGTTGTTTTTTTAGCTCGTAGTCTGCTGATTTATTTTATATTCAATTGTATTTGATTTATTCAAAAAACGCAAACATCTACAGGCTTGCGTTTATTTCTATACTATATAGCGGATGACCCCAAAACAAAAAAAAGTCACAACCCTTAGTTGTGACTTTTTAGTCTAGTAAGTTCTAAAGAGCCTATAAATCGAATTTAATCCCTTGTGCCAAAGGCAATTCATCAGAATAATTAATGGTATTTGTTTGACGTCGCATATACACTTTCCATGCATCAGAACCAGACTCACGTCCACCCCCTGTTTCTTTTTCACCACCAAAAGCACCGCCAATTTCGGCACCAGAAGTTCCAATGTTTACATTGGCAATTCCACAATCAGAACCAGCAAAAGACAAGAACTTTTCAGCTTCTTTGAGTTCATTGGTCATGATTGCAGAAGACAAGCCTTGCGCCACACCATTTTGTTTTTGGATGGCATTTTCTACCGCCCCAGAATATTTCATTAAATATAAGATCGGTGCAAAGGTTTCATGCTGTACAATCTCATAATGGTTCTCAGCTTCAATAATCGCTGGCTTCACATAACAGCCGCTTTCATAGCCTTCTCCTTCTAAAACACCGCCATCAACCAATACCGTACCGCCTTCAGCTTTTGCTTTTTCAATCGCCGCTAAATACGTATTTACAGAATCGTGATCGATCAAAGGACCGATATGGTTTTTTTCATCCAAAGGATTTCCAATAGTCAACTGTCCATAGGCCCCTACAATAGCATCTCTTACTTTGTCATACACAGACTCGTGAATAATCAGTCGTCGTGTTGAAGTACAACGCTGTCCGCAAGTTCCTACGGCACCAAAAATAGCACCAGGCACGACTACTTTCAAATCTGCAGTTGGAGTAATAATAATGGCATTGTTACCCCCTAATTCCAACAATGATTTTCCAAAACGTTGGGCTACCGTTGCGCCAACAATCCGCCCCATTCTTGTAGAACCCGTCGCAGACACTAAAGGCACTCTTGTGTCCGTCGTCATCATTTCTCCAACAGTATAATCACCATTGATGATTGAAGAAATTCCTTCCGGTAAGTTATTTTCTTTTAAAATTTCGGCAATAATATTTTGACAGGCAATAGAGCATAAAGGTGCTTTTTCAGACCCTTTCCATACACATACATCCCCACAAATCCACGCCAAAGCAGTATTCCACGCCCAAACAGCAACAGGAAAATTAAACGCAGAAATAATACCCACAACGCCAATCGGATGCCATTGCTCTCGCATCACATGACCGGGACGTTCAGAAGGAATCGTTTGCCCGTTTAATTGTCTCGACAATCCAACCGCAAAATCACAGATGTCAATCATTTCTTGAACCTCTCCATACCCTTCTTGAAGGGATTTCCCCATTTCATAAGAAACTAATTTTCCGAGGGGTTCCTTTAAATCTCTAAGCTTATTTCCAAACTGACGCACAATTTCGCCACGTTGAGGAGCTGGCATGGTTCGCCACTCAGGGAATGCAGCCGTTGCAGCCGTCATTACCGCCTCATAATCTTCTTGAGAAGTGCAAACGACGCTCCCAATTTTCTTGCCATCTACAGGAGAATAACTATCGATACTAGGCCCGTTAGAAAAACTATTTGCTCCCGTGGACGTTCCTAAATTTATGTCTTTTACACCAAGAGCATCCAGTGCTTCTTGAATTTTAAAATCACTTGAGTTTGTGTTCATTTATATGGTTTTTAAAATCGATTTAAGTTGCGAATATAATAATTTTACACCCACTTTAATGCTAATTACGCAATCATTTCCAATCGCAAAAAGGGGTATTGCTGAGGTTGGAATTGTAATATTTTGTAGTTCCTGTTACTTCTTCCCCAAGCCAATCGGGTTTGGAGAATGTTTCATCCTCCGAACCTAGTTCAATCTCAGCCACAACCAAGCCTTTGTTGGCTCCTAAAAACTCATCCACTTCAAATAAGTGAGCACCCACAGGAACTTCATAACGAGTTTTGCTAATAATGGTTTTTTCACAATATTTTAGAAGTGCTTCCGCCTCTGTTTTAGAAAGTTCTTTTTCCCATTCAAATCGACTCAGTCCACTTTCATTGCTTTTTCCTTTTACAGCGATAAATGCTGTTAGATCCGTGAGCCGAATTCTGACCGATCGTTCGGGGTTGGAATTTAGATAGCCTTGAGTAATCGTAATGACTGAAGAAGCTTTTGAGCGATAGTCGTTTGAGTTTACCAAAAATTTACGTTCGATTTCAATCATAAAAAAAAGATAGCAATTAGAAAGTCTAAATTTACAGTAAGTCAGACGATTTATCGATACAAAAAAGCAAACAACCGCTTAAATTTTTCAATATGGCTAAAAAATATTGAACATTTTATCTACTTTGCTAAGATTTCGCCTTGTGAAGTCTATCAATTTATAAAAATTCATAAAAATTCCAGTTTTATAGATGAGAATTGATGATGCTTTAGTAATTTTGATGGCAATTAAATGAATTGAATCAATGTCTACACAACCAAAAATTACCAGGTTTAAACAAAATGTATTATCAAAATATCAAATATACAACAGTATATTTATGACTTTGCCGTTTGATTCCATTACCAAAACAGGTGCTTTACTGCCACTTTTTTTTGAAACTTGTCAAAAAGGCTTTGCTAACAATGAAGATCCGACTACCATCGTTAATTCGTTTTTTAAAAAATACCAAGCAAGGCGTTCCCCTAAAAGTCAGATCAATTTATTGTTTCGTTTCATACAGTATATAGAGCGTCAAGTGGTGTTATTTGACGCCATAGAAGATGCGGCGTTTCCTATTGTAAATAATATGGACGGAATTGGAACTTTGCGAAGCTTAAAAGAAGTAGCGACATCTGAAAATAAATTAGAAAAACTTCAAAAATGTTTAGAAGAATTTAAAGTACGGATTGTGTTAACAGCACACCCCACGCAATTTTACCCAGGTTCTGTATTGGGAATCATCACAGATTTGACAGAAGCCATTCGCGAAAATGATTTGTTTCGCATCAACGAACTTTTGGCACAACTCGGAAAAACGCCTTTCTTCAAACATTCCAAACCTACGCCTTACGATGAGGCGGTAAGTTTAATTTGGTATTTAGAGAATGTGTTCTACAAGTCTTTTGGGACAGTTTATGATTACATCCAACAAAATATTTTCAATGGTAAGCATATTGATAATGATATTATTAATATTGGGTTTTGGCCTGGAGGCGACAGAGACGGCAACCCGTTTGTAACTCCAGAAATTACACTTAAAGTAGCTGCGAGACTTCGTGAAACCATCATAAAAAATTATTATCGTGACCTCCGCAAGCTTAAAAGAAAATTGTCTTTTGCGGGAGTCGAAGATCGCGTACTAGTATTAGAGACAGAGCTCTATAAGATTATCACCAATAAAAAATCGACCTTAACTTTAGAGCATTTAACCACAGAGTTAAAGGCGATTAAATCGATTGTTGTTGAAAAACACCAATCCCTGTATGCCTCTGAAGTAAACAGTCTGTTAAATAAAATTCATTTATTTGGATTTCATTTTTCTACCTTAGACATTCGTCAAGACAGTCGTGAACACAACAAAGTGTTTAATGATATGGTGGATGCGTTGATAGAAAGTGGGAGTAAAGTGTTTCCTAAAAACTACCACAGCTTAGCAGAGGCCGATCAGGTTGAAATTCTTTCAAAAATAAAAGGATCTCTTGATTTGTCGTTAATTTCAGATAAGAATACTTTGAAGGCGCTCAAAACAATGGAGGCTCTCAAAACGATTCAGCACACCAATGGCGAGAAAGCTGCCAACCGTTATATCATAAGTAACAACCAAACCACACTTAACGTCCTGCAATTATATGCCATGCTTAAGCTGGTGGCGTTCGAGGATGAATTAACCGTTGATATAGCCCCTCTTTTTGAGACAATTACAGATTTAGAAAACGCTCCTTCGGTAATGGAAGAGTTGTATTCGAATCCTAATTATAGAGCACATCTAAAAGCACGTGGCAACAGACAAACCATAATGCTTGGGTTTAGTGATGGCACAAAAGATGGAGGGTATTTAATGGCCAATTGGGCAATTTATAAGGCAAAAGAATTGCTAACAGCGATGTCTAGAAAGCACGATATTACCGTTATTTTCTTTGATGGCCGTGGCGGACCACCTGCAAGGGGTGGCGGTAAAACACATAACTTTTACGCCTCTTTAGGCCCTACAATCGAAGACAAAGAAGTGCAACTCACAATACAAGGACAAACAATCAGCTCAAATTTTGGAACGTTAGAGTCTTCACAATACAATCTAGAACAATTGATTAGCTCGGGAATTCACAATAGCCTTAGCGATAAAGACCTTAGAATGACCCCTGAAAACAGAGAAGTCATGGCACAGTTGTCTAAATTGAGTTATGAAGCGTATGTTGATTTTAAAGCTCATCCTAAGTTTATACCGTACTTAGAACATATGAGTACGTTGAAGTTTTATGCAAAAACGAATATTGGAAGTCGCCCGTCAAAACGAGGAAAATCAGAAGGCTTGGTGTTTGAAGATTTACGTGCCATCCCATTTGTAGGGTCTTGGAGCCAATTGAAACAAAATGTTCCAGGATTTTTTGGAGTTGGAACGGCTCTCAAACATTACGAAGACATTGGTGAATTTGACAAAGCTCAGCGCTTGTTTGAAACCTCAGATTTTTTCAAAACCCTCATTGAAAACAGTATGATGTCCTTGTCAAAATCATTCTTTGATTTGACAAAATACATGTCTGAAGATCCTGAATACGGTGCTTTTTGGAATGTTATTTATAGCGAATATGTAACTACAAAACGCTTATTATTAAAGTTAACTGGCTATGACGAATTGATGCAAGGAGAACCTGCTGGTAAGGCTTCAATCTTGGTTAGAGAATCAATTGTTTTACCCTTATTAACGATTCAACAATATGCTTTAAAGAAAATTCAGGAACTAGAAAAAGAAACGCCTAGAGATGAGTCTCAAATTCAAATATATGAAAAAATCGTCATGCGCTCTTTGTTTGGAAATATCAATGCGAGTCGAAACTCTGCATAAAATTAAAAGTTATATTAAATTAAAAAGCCTCTAAATTGTTTTTAGAGGCTTTTTGTTGACTAATTAAATGAGTTTATTAATGTTCATTTAATCTAAAATCTGGGTAAGCATCCATTTTATGTTCATGTGCATCAAGACCTTCTAGTTCTTCTCGTTCCGAAACTCTGATACCTACAGTTTTCTTTAAAGTGTATATAATAATAAAAGAGGTTGCTATACAAAATACCGCATAACACAAAACCCCTATTAGTTGAATTGCAAATTGACCAAACCCTGCTTTGGCTCCAAAAAGCCCTACGGCTAGGGTTCCCCAGACGCCGCAAATAAGATGCACAGCGATGGCTCCCACAGGATCATCTAACTTAATTTTATCGATTAAGCTCACAGCAAACACAATTAGTGCTCCAGCAACTGCTCCAATTAGGATAGCATCTCCAGGGCTCATTTGATCGGCTCCTGCCGTAATCCCAACAAGACCTCCTAAAATTCCATTTAGAAACATTGTTAAGTCTAAGTTTTTGTATAAGAGGGTTGAGGTTAGCATTGCGAGAACACCACCTGCCGCAGCTGCCAAACAAGTCGTTACTAATGTTAAGGACGTAGCTTCTGGGTCTGCAGAGAGTACAGAGCCTCCATTAAAACCAAACCATCCCAACCAAAGAATAAGAACCCCCGCTGTTGCTAATGGAATGCTATGTCCAGGAATTGCCTGTGACATTCCGTTGCTAAATTTTCCTATTCGCGAACCTAAAAGATAAACAGCGACTAAAGCAGCCCACCCACCAACGGAGTGTACAAGTGTAGAACCAGCAAAATCATAAAAGCCTTCGGTTTCTCCAATGGTTAATGAAGATAAAAATCCACCACCCCATTGCCAAGAACCTGCAATTGGATACACGAAACCTACATATAAGATCGTGAAAATCATAAAAGCGCCAATTTTCATGCGCTCTGCAACAGCACCCGAAACAATAGTCGCAGCAGTTGCTGCAAACATGCCTTGGAATAAGAAATCGGTCCAATAAGTATAGCCTTCGCTATATGCTAAATCAAAAGTGCCATCTGCTAAAGGAGCATCTAATCCAAAACCAGCAAATCCAAAGACGCCATTAAAGTCGCCTGGATACATTAGGTTAAAGCCGATAATATAGTAGAGTAAAAGCCCCACAGTGATAATAAAGATGTTTTTAAATAATATATTAATTGTATTTTTTTGACGGGTAAGCCCAATTTCGAGAAACGCAAATCCCGTATGCATAAAAAAGACGAGTGCCGTACAGATCATCATCCATACGTTATTGATTGTAAGTAATTCCATTGTTGTTATTTTAGTGTGTTTCCGCCTTTTTCGCCGGTTCTAATTCTATATACTTCATCGACCTGTGATACAAAGATTTTTCCATCACCAACCTCTCCAGACGATGCGGCTTCTAGGATTGCTTTTATGGTCACTTCCTCAAAATCATCATTTATAACAATAGATAAGTAACGCCTTTGTATGTCACTAGTGCTATAAGAAACACCTCTGTAAACATGACCTTCTTTTTCGTTTCCCAGGCCCGTAACGTCCCAATAGGAAAAGAAATTGACACCGACTTCGTGCAGTGCTTTTTTAACATTAGAAAACTTAGATTTTCTAATGACCGCCTCTACTTTTTTCATTTAATTAAAATTTTAGTTTGTTTTCAAAAATAAATAAAAAACAATACACCCCCTAAAATTATAAGGGTCTGTATTATTTTTTATGATATTATTAAAATAACCCCACTTAAAATAAAGGGATGTTAAACAAGTTGTATAAAATAGTTAAAAAATAAAAACCCTAGAAGCACATGGCTCCTAGGGTTTTTAACACAAACTAAAAATCACAAACTAATTTTTAATTTTTTGAGAGCATTGAATGCTCAGTATTGTGTTGAAATTACTCTTGACCTCTTTCTCTTTTACCTGGATAAGCAATAGATCCATGTTCAGAGATATCAAGTCCAGCAACTTCTTCTTCTTCTGTCACTCTTAATCCAACAGTTTTCTTAAGGATTCCAAACACTACAAAAGACAGCACAACAGCCCAAACAGCGTAAGCAATAGCCCCTGTAAGTTGTGCTATGAGTTGATCAGCTCCACCTCCATTGAATAATCCAAGTCCAGTGTCGCCATCTACACCCCAAAGTCCGATTACAATCGTACCCCAGAATCCAACGATTCCGTGAACAGATGCAGCTCCAATAGCATCATCAATTTTGAGTTTCTTTTCAATAATTTCGATAGAAAACACAACAATAACACCTCCAATAAGTCCCGCTAATACAGCACCACCAGCCGTCATGTTTCCACAACCAGCAGTAATACTTACCAACCCAGCTAATGCACCGTTAAGTGATTGAGCTAAGTTAGGTTTCCCGTACCAAATCCAAGTAGTGATAAGCGCACCTAATGCACCAGCTGCCGCCGCAAGGTTTGTGATCAGTACTACTGTCGAAGCAGCAACGGCATCGTCACCACCCCAAGCCAGTTGAGATCCACCGTTAAACCCAAACCACCCCAACCATAATATGAACACCCCTAAGGTTGCCAATATTTGGTTGTGACCTGGAATAGGCATTATTTTTCCATCTACAAATTTTCCAATTCTAGGCCCTACCATATAAGCAGCTACTAACGCAGCAAACCCACCGACAGCATGAACGATTGATGATCCAGCAAAGTCAATAAATCCTAGCTCCGTCAACCATCCTGACCCTTGCCATTGCCAACCCCCCGCAATTGGGTAGATGATAGCAGTCATAACGATTGAAAAGATAACATAAGTCGAGTACTTTGTTCTTCCAGCGATTGCTCCAGAAACAATAGTCGCAGCAGTCGCAGCAAACATTGTTTGGAAGAATAAATCAGCACCTTCGCCTTGCATGATTCCACTCCAGAAAAACCATCCGTTAGAAGTGTCGCCATACATTAAAGAGTATCCTACAAACCAGTAGGTAAGAGATCCTATAGCAATATCAAGCAAGTTTTTCATTGCGATATTCACTGCATTTTTTGAGCGTGTCATCCCTGATTCTACTAAAGTAAAACCTGCTTGCATAAAGAATACTAAGATACCAGATAATAGCATCCACAACATTCCCATGTCGTCCTTGATCGCACCAGCAAGACGTTCAACCGCAGCGGCATCCTGAATTACTAAAGGCAAGTTGTTAATTAAATGTGACATAAATTATATATTTTGATTGGTTAATATTAGTCTCTAGAAAGAGTAAATAGCGGCAATAGTAAAGGCTGCTAAGCTCTCAGAGGCAACACCGTCAGCGTCAACATAGGGCTCGTTATCACTCCAAGAGTCTAATCTTACTTCTGGCTTGATTGTTAAGTTTTCAACAGTGTAGCTTCCAGTTAAGGTTGTAGCAAATACGCTTGGTAAATCGTCAACATCTTTTGCGTGAAGTCCAAAAAGTTCACCTCTTAATCCTATAGAAAAAGAATCAGATGTTGTTAATTGTGGGTAAAGTGCTGCTCCGTAAAAACCGGCATCGTCACTAACTTGGTATGCACCATTGATTCCCAAGAAAAAAGACTCAGATAAATCAAACCCACCTGTATAGTCAATTTCAAAACCTAATACAGAATCATTATCATAGTAGAGGTTTAAATACTGTCCTGCATACCCTAGCTGAGCACCAAATCCATAATCTCCAGTGGTGTTGTTGTTAGTGTCAGTAGGATTCATGAATGCTAACATCAAGCTAAAGTCTTCACTCAAAGCAAAATCCGCTTTTAATCCAACATGAGAAAAAGGACCGTTTGAGAATAAGTAAGAAGTACTGTAGTTGAAGTTTCCGGCAGGAGAAATTACCTCATAGCCTAAGTAGGTGTTAAAACGTCCCGCAGTCAATGTAGTTGACTCAGAAACATTCCAGTAAGCATATAATTGGTTAAGGTATTGACCTAAATTACCTTCTCCGAGGATTTGACCGATAGCAGCATCGCCTCTTGGGCCAAATACTAGATCCGCAACTACACCGGTTTTTTCGCCGTCATAGCTAAGAATAAGATTAGCCATCCCTAAAGCAAATCCAGCCTCGTCTGCAAACGAAGTCCCAAAAGAACCTGACACATCATCGGGTGCTGATAAATAAGTTTGGTAGTAGGCATCTACCGTTCCTGAGATCGATAATTTGGGAGCTTCATCTTGTGCGTTTAGAGTCATGGCTCCAACAAAAACAATTGCACTTAAAATAATTTTTTTCATAATAGTTAATTTTAGTAGTTAATATTTTTAGTTAACGGCTCAAAACTAATTATTATTCATACACACCCCTAAAAAAATAAGGGTTGTTGCTGTATTTTTATATAATAATCAATTTATACCCCTAAATTTTTAGGGTAGTGTAATTATTTTTATATTATTTTTGTTATTTCAGTAGTGCGTGGGTTTTTTATAATCACTTTTTGAACTTTATTTGCTTTTTTCTGCTGGAATGAAAAATCACCAATTTGTCCGTTGAATATTCGATAGCCTAACAAGGCTTTCATTGTTCAAAATGCATTTATAGGTGTTCTAAATCGGAATTTCGAAAAAGTGAATTGGCTTTTTTCTAAATAGGTTTTTACCAATTATCTTTCAGGCTTATTAAGGTTAAACCAGAAATAATTTTTAAGTATGTTAGAAAAGCAAGGACTTTATTTACCCGAGTTTGAACACGACAATTGTGGTGCAGGATTTATATGCAGCTTGACAGGTAAACGATCCAATGACATCATTCATAAAGCATTAGAAATTTTAGTAAAACTAGAACACAGAGGTGCGGTTAGCTCCGATGGTGTGACTGGGGATGGCGCAGGAATTCTTATTGATATTCCTCATGAATTTTTTAAAACATATTGTGAGTTTGAATTGCCTGAAGCTGGAGCTTATGCGGTTAGTAATGTTTTTTTACCAAGAAAAGAAAACCAAAGAGCCTATTGTGTAGAAGTTTTTGAAACCGAAATTAAAAACCAAGGACTGCATATTTTAGGTTGGAGAGAAGTTCCTGTTAATAGTGATGTGTTAGGAGAAATAGCCAAAACAACTGAGCCTTTTGTAATGCAAGTATTTGTTGGAAAATCAGACCCAAAACAATCGGAGTTTGATTTTAACTTGAAATTGTTTGCAGCACGGAAAATATCAGAACATACAATATATGACTCTAAGTTATCAGAATCAAAATTCTTTTACCTTCCAAGTCTCTCAACAAAAATTATCATTTTTAAAGGGTTACTAAAGCCAGAACATATCAATGAATATTATCTGGATCTTTTCAACTCTGCCTTAGACACTCGATTGGCGCTTGTTCACCAACGTTTTTCAACCAACACCTTCCCGACCTGGGATTTGGCACAGCCCTTTCGATATATATGTCATAATGGAGAAATCAATACCCTAAGAGGAAATGTGTCACGTATGTATTCTAGAGAAGAAATCATAAAAAGTGATGCTTTTGGAGAGGACATCAAAAAAATAATTCCCACAATTCTAAAAGGAAAATCGGATTCGGCAACCTTGGATATGGTAGTCGAATTATTACTAATGACGGGACGATCACTTCCTGAAGTGATGATGATGTTAGTACCCGAAGCTTGGGAAAAAAACCCAGATATGTCCGATTCTAAAAAGGCATTCTACGAATATAATTCTTGTCTAATGGAACCCTGGGATGGCCCTGCATCGATTCCGTTTACCGATGGAAATTTCATTGGAGCTGTTTTAGATCGAAATGGACTTAGACCGTCTCGATATACAGTAACTAAAAACGGAAATGTTATCATGTCTTCTGAAACAGGAGTGGTCGATATTCAGCCAGAAGAAGTTGAATTCCACGGACGCTTAGAACCAGGAAAAATGTTTCTTGTAGATATGAATGAAGGGCGTATCGTAAACGATGAAGAAATCAAAGAAAAAATTGCAGCGAAACAACCGTACAGAAAATGGCTGAACGAAAACTTGGTACATTTAAAAGACATCTCTGCCAAAAAAGGCCCTATCAAATATGACGAGGTGGACTTAAAGAAACGAGAAGTTGCTTTTGGATATACCAAAGAGGATCTAAATACCATTATCCGCCCCATGGCACAGTTAGGGAAAGAACCGATAGGTTCTATGGGTAGTGATACACCAATTGCTGTTTTGTCTGAACGCCCTCAACTGATTTACAATTATTTCAAACAAATCTTTGCGCAAGTAACCAACCCTCCATTAGATGGGATTCGTGAAGAATTAATTACAGACATTAGTTTAACCCTTGGAAGCGATACCAATATTTTTGATATCAATTCTGAGGCATGTAAAAAACTAAAAATTCAAAACCCTGTAATTTCAAAGCACGATTTAGATAAAATTAGAAATTATGACACAAACCCGAACTTCAAAGTAGAATCTATTTCGATGCTGTATGAAGTAAATCGTGGCTTAAACGAATTAGAAAGTGCACTCGAAACCTTGGTAAACAAAGCGTCCAAAGCAATCGACGAAGGTGCGAATATTATTATTTTATCCGATCGATTTGTAGATGAAAATCATGCGCCAATTCCAGCTCTATTAGCCTGTTCCTATGTGAACCATGCGTTGCATAAACTCAATAAACGCTCAAAAATCAGTTTGATCATTGAATCTGCAGAACCAAGAGAAGTTCATCATTTTGCACTCTTATTTGGTTTTGGAGCAAGTGCAGTGAACCCTTACATCGTTAATGAAATTGTTGAAAAACAAATTAAAGACTCTGAAATTTTAGAGTTAGAATACCTCACAGCAATCAAGAACTACAACAAAGCCATCGGAAAAGGCATCTTGAAAGTGATGAATAAAATCGGTATTTCTACCCTCAATTCATACCGAGGATCCCAATTATATGAGTGTGTAGGAATCAATTCAAACACCGTCGAAAAATATTTTCCAAATACACCAACTCGTATTCAAGGAATTGGGTTGATAGAAATTGAAAAAGAAATTGTAAAACGTCATAAAAAAGCATTCAACCCGAATATTGAATCAGATATTGAAATTGGAGGCGAATACAGATGGCGACGTGGACAGGAAAATCATATGTTTAACCCACTAACCGTTGCAAAACTTCAAGAATCGGTTCGTACGAATAAAGCCTCTACTTTTAAAGAATATTCAGCGCTCGTTGACGACCAATCCAAGCGACTCATGACCATCAGAGGTTTGTTTGAATTTGATCAATTTGATCCTATCTCAATTGATGAGGTCGAACCTTGGACCGAAATCGTAAAACGATTCAAAACAGGTGCTATGTCTTATGGATCCATAAGTAAGGAAGCCCATGAAAACTTAGCGGTTGCCATGAATAGAATTGGCGGAAAAAGCAACTCCGGAGAAGGAGGAGAAGATGAAGATCGTTTCTATAAAAATGCCCAAGGCGATTGGAGAAACTCGGCGATCAAACAAGTTGCCTCTGGACGATTTGGAGTGACTTCAAACTACCTAACCAGTGCCAATGAAATTCAAATAAAAATTGCTCAAGGTGCAAAACCTGGTGAGGGTGGCCAATTACCCGGTCCAAAAGTAAACCCCGAAATTGCAAAAACAAGAAACTCAACCCCCTATGTAGGATTGATTTCACCACCACCACACCACGACATTTATTCTATTGAAGATTTATCACAATTAATATATGACGTGAAATCCGCTAATAGAGCGGCTCGAGTAAATGTTAAACTGGTGTCAGAAATAGGTGTAGGAACCGTGGCAGCTGGAGTAGCAAAAGCCAAAGCAGACGTTATATTGATATCTGGTTTTGATGGCGGTACAGGAGCCTCACCATTAACCTCTCTAAAACACGCAGGACTTCCTTGGGAGTTAGGAATTGCCGAAGCACAACAAACATTGGTAATGAATAATTTGAGGAATCGAATTGTTTTGGAATGTGATGGCCAGTTAAAAACAGGACGTGACGTCGCGATTGCATGTCTGTTAGGTGCTGAAGAGTTTGGTTTTGCAACCGCTCCTTTAGTCGCTTCGGGATGTATTATGATGCGCGTTTGTCATTTAAATACCTGTCCTGTAGGAATCGCAACTCAGAACCCAGAATTGCGTAAAAAATTCAAAGGAAAACCAGAGCACGTAGTGAATTATATGTATTTCGTGGCGCAAGAATTGCGTGAAATCATGGCGCAATTAGGCTTTAAAACTGTTGATGAAATGGTGGGTCAGGTTCAAAAATTAAATCGCAATAAAGCCATTGAACATTACAAAGCTTCAGGAATTGATTTAACACCTATTTTACATAAAGTTGAAGTAGCAAAAGATGTAAAGTTATACAACACTGAAGAGCAAGATCACAACCTCGATGTTCATTTGGATTTCAAAATAATCAAACAAGCACACCAAGGAATCTTTAGAAGACAACGCACACATTTGAAGCTTCCAATTACAAATATTGACAGAGCTGTTGGGGCGATTTTAAGTAATGAAATCTCAAAAATTTATGGCGCAGACGGCTTGCCACAAGACACCATAAACATAGATTTTAATGGTTCTGCAGGACAAAGTTTTGGAGCCTTTACAACCAAAGGGGTAACCATGACTGTTCATGGAAACACCAACGATTATCTAGGAAAAGGATTGTCGGGCGCAAAACTAATTATCAAAGTTCCAGAAACAAGTACAATTGTTCCAGAAGACAATATCATCACGGGTAATGTAACGCTCTATGGTGCAACAGCTGGAGAAGTTTATATCAACGGAAAAGCTGGTGAACGTTTTTGTGTTCGTAACTCAGGTGCTAAAGCCGTTGTTGAAGGAATTGGGGACCACGGCTGTGAGTATATGACTGGAGGTATCACAGTAATTCTTGGAAGTGTTGGAAGAAATTTTGGAGCAGGAATGAGTGGCGGAGTCGCCTATGTCCTAGACTCCGACAATACATTTACAAACAATTGTAATGGTGCCGATTTAAATATCGATCCAATCGAATTTGAGGAAGATGTGAATCAATTACGAACATTAATCGAAAATCATTTTGTGGCGACGTCAAGTCCATTAGCAAAACGCATTTTAGAAGACTGGGAAGCAATGCTTCCTAAATTCAAAAAAGTACTGCCAGAAGAATACAGACAGGCGTTACTAAGATTAGAAAAAGAACAACTAGAAACAGTTTAAGGATGGGAAAGATCACAGGATTTTTAGAATTTGAGCGTCAGGACGAAACCTATGTAGCGCCAAAAGAAAGAATAAAAAACTACAAGGAATTTACAATTCCATTAGAAACGTCTAAATTAAAAGAACAAGGTGCACGCTGTATGGATTGCGGAATTCCGTTTTGTCATAGCGGCTGTCCTCTAGGAAATTTAATTCCAGATTTTAACGATAAAGTTTACGAAGGCAAATGGAAAGAAGCGGCAGAAATTTTACATTCTACCAATAATTTTCCAGAATTTACAGGGAGGTTATGTCCTGCACCTTGCGAAGAAGCATGTGTTTTGGGAATCAATGAAGATCCTGTAAGTATTGAAAACATCGAAAAAAACATTGTTGAAACTGCCTTTACAGAAGGCTGGATTACAGCACAACCACCAAAGGTGAGAACCGATAAAACAGTTGCTATAATTGGCTCTGGCCCTGCTGGACTTGCTGCCGCACAACAGTTAAATAGAGCGGGTCATTCAGTTACTGTTTTTGAACGCGACAAAAAAGTAGGAGGATTATTACGCTATGGAATTCCAGATTTTAAAATGGAAAAAAATGTGATTGATCGCCGCCTTAAAGTCTTGGAAGAAGAAGGAATCGTCTTTAAAACCAATGCACATGTTGGTGAAAATATAGATGCCAATCAATTAAAAGCAGATTTTGACGCCGTAGTATTATGTGGCGGGGCAACTGTAAAACGAAACATTCCCATTCCAGGCGCAGACCTAAAAGGCGTTCATCAAGCAATGGAGTTTTTAAAACTGAACAACCAATATGTAGATGGGTTGCTAGATTTTAAAGACATTCTATCCGCCAAAGACAAAAACGTCATAGTAATAGGTGGAGGAGATACAGGTTCTGATTGTATTGGAACGTCTAACCGTCATGGTGCAACATCTGTTACGAATTTCGAAATATTATCGAAACCCTCAGAAGGACGTCCTGCAAACCAACCCTGGCCCTATTGGCCAATGAAACTAAAGACAACATCTTCACATCAAGAGGGAGTAGAACGGTTTTTTAGCATCTCTACCAAAGAATTTATGGGAGATGATAAAGGCAACTTAAAAGCCTTAAAAACCGTTGAGGTTGAATGGATTTTTAAAGAAGGTGAACGACCACAATTAATTGAAGTTCCAAATTCTGAAAAACTTTGGGATTGTGATTTAGTGTTGTTGGCACTTGGATTTACAGGAGCCGAAAAAACATTGGCAGATCAATTTGGTTTAGAAATGGATTTTAGAACCAACATCAAAGCCACGACTAAAGATTATGTTACGAATGTACCTGGTATATTTGTAGCAGGAGACATGAGACGCGGACAATCCTTAATTGTTTGGGCGATATCCGAAGGAAGACAGGCGGCACACCATGTAGACACTTATTTGATGGGCAGTTCCGTATTGCCTCTAAAAGATGACAGTGACTTGCCACGTGTTTAATAATATTTTGAGCACTGAACGTCATACAATATGTAGGGTAATTATCTAAAAATCAATAGTTTAATAGCAACTCTAAACAGTTGAGTTTAGACCATTTAAAGAGATAATATCCTCGCTAAATATGTAAAAATATAATTTCGAAACTTTTAAGGGGTAAAATCTAAAATGAAACGAGCATATTAAAATTATTATCACAGAAGGAAATGATTAATAATGAACCTGCCTGCAGCAGGCACCATGTGACCCTTCAAAAAAGAATAGACATAGACATATGAAACAACTAAATAAATACAGTCGAGCAGTCACTCAAGACCCAACGCAACCAGCAGCACAAGCAATGCTACACGCCATAGGACTTACTAAAGAAGATTTCCAAAAGCCTTTGGTTGGAATTGCGAGCACAGGCTATGAAGGCAACCCCTGTAATATGCATCTTAACGACTTAGCCAAGTTGGTAAAAGAAGGCACTTTAAACAAAGAAGTGGTAGGGCTTATTTTTAACACGATTGGTGTGAGTGATGGAATTTCAATGGGAACACCAGGAATGCGCTTCTCTTTACCCTCTAGAGATATCATTGCAGATTCTATGGAAACTGTCGTTCAAGCAATGAGTTATGATGGATTGATTACGGTTGTAGGTTGCGACAAAAATATGCCAGGCGCTTTAATGGCCATGATTCGGGTTGACAAGCCTGCCATTTTGGTATATGGGGGGACAATTGATTCGGGATGTCATAATGGAAAAAAACTAGATGTTGTTTCCGCTTTTGAAGCTTGGGGAAGCAAAGTAGCAGGCACAATGTCTGAGTCTGAATTTGATCAGATTGTAGAGAAAGCCTGTCCTGGAGCAGGTGCTTGTGGAGGAATGTACACCGCGAATACAATGGCCTCTGCCATTGAAGCACTTGGAATGGCTTTACCTTTTAACTCCTCTAATCCAGCAACAGGCGAAGAAAAAAAGAACGAAGCAATTAAAGCAGGAGAAACTATGCGCATATTGCTCGAAAAAGATATAAAGCCATCAGATATTATCACCAAAAAATCTCTCGAAAATGCCATTCGACTTGTGACGATTCTTGGTGGTTCTACCAATGCAGTTCTCCATTTTTTAGCCATCGCAAGAGCATCCCAAATAAAATTTACACTCGAAGATTTTCAAAGAATTAGTGATAGCACCCCATTTTTAGCAGACTTGAAACCCAGTGGAAAATACTTAATGGAAGATGTACACCGGGTTGGAGGAATTCCAGCCGTGATGAAATACTTATTAAATAAAGGACTCCTTCATGGAGATTGTTTGACTGTGACCGGAAAAACAATTGCTGAAAATTTATCTGAAGTACAAGATCTATCCGAAGGTCAAGATGTAATCAAAACAATTGAAGAGCCAATCAAAACTTCAGGACATTTACGAATGCTTTATGGAAATTTGGCATTAGAAGGAAGTGTCGCTAAAATTACAGGAAAAGAAGGGTTGAAATTTAGAGGACCTGCAAAAGTTTTTGAAGGAGAATACGATGCTAATGATGGCATTCGTGATGGAAAAGTTCATAAAGGCGATGTAGTTGTCATTCGTTACGAAGGCCCTAAAGGAGGACCAGGAATGCCAGAAATGTTAAAACCGACGGCCGCTATTATGGGTGCTGGTTTAGGAAAAGAGGTCGCTTTAATTACTGACGGACGTTTTTCAGGCGGTACACACGGATTTGTTGTAGGTCATATTACACCAGAAGCACAAGAAGGCGGAGCAATAGCTCTGGTAAAAGATGGAGATATCATCACTATCGATGCCGAAACAAATTCAATTCTTCTTGAGGTTTCTGAAAAAGAACTTCAAGAACGAAAAGCCCAGTGGAATGCCCCCAATCTTAAGGTATCTAGAGGGGTATTATATAAATATGCAAGAACAGTTTCATCGGCATCTGAAGGGTGTGTAACCGATGAATTTTAAAATAAAATTATGGAAACATTAACCTCCAAACAAAAGGAATACCTAGAGCAACCAAAAGAACGTATTTCAGGAAGTGAAGCAATTGTAAGATGTTTATTAGCCGAAGGCGTAGAGGTTTTATATGGGTATCCTGGCGGAGCTATCATGCCTGTGTATGATGAACTCTATAAATATGAAGGCAAAATAAACCATGTCCTTACACGACATGAACAGTGTGCCGCTCATGCCGCTCAAGGCTATGCGCGTATTTCTGGAAAAGTAGGTGTTGCTATGGCCACTTCGGGACCCGGTGCAACCAATCTAATTACAGGAATAGCAGACGCACAAATAGACTCAACACCCATTGTATGTATTACAGGGCAAGTGCCATCCCATTTGTTAGGGAGTGATGCGTTTCAGGAAACAGATATAGTAGGAATTTCTACCCCTGTTACTAAATGGAATCATCAAATCACAAAAGCATCACAAATCCCAGAAGTACTTGCACGTGCTTTTTATATTGCTAGAAGTGGTCGTCCAGGACCTGTTTTAATTGACATAACAAAGGATGCCCAATTCGAAGAATTTGACTTCCAATACAAAAAATGTACAGGCGTTCGTAGTTATAAGCCTGTTCCAGAAATAGATGATAATTCTATTAGCGCGGCCGCTGCGCTTATCAATTCTGCTAAAAAACCGATGATTGTTTGGGGCCAAGGTGTGATTCTTGGTAAAGCAGAAGAAGAATTGAAGGCTGTGATTGAAAAAACAGGAATCCCATCCGCATGGACTATTTTGGGCGCTTCAGCAATTCCCACCGTACACCCATTAAATGTTGGGATGGTTGGAATGCATGGAAATTATGCTCCTAACGTGCTGACAAATGAATGTGACGTATTGATCGCAATTGGAATGCGATTTGACGATCGTGTGACAGGAAAATTAGACGAGTATGCAACACAAGCCAAAATTATTCATTTTGAAATCGATCCCGCAGAAATTGATAAAAACGTAAAAACAGACGTCGCAGTTTTGGGAGATGCCAAAACAAGTTTGAAAAAATTAGTATCATTGCTAAAAACTAATTCACATCCAGATTGGTTGCAGAAATTTAAGGATTTATATACTATTGAGTACGATAAAGTCATCAAAAATGACCTTTATCCAACGGCCAAAGGCCTTACTATGGGCGAAGTACTTAAAGAAATAAACATCCAAACCAAAGGCGAAGCAGCGATTGTTACGGATGTGGGGCAACATCAAATGATTGCCTGTCGTTATGCGGACTTTAACGTTAGTAAAAGTAACATCACTTCCGGTGGTCTTGGAACGATGGGTTTTGCATTGCCAGCAGCGATTGGTGCTAAAATGGCGGCTCCAGAAAGGGAAGTTGTTGCGATTATTGGAGACGGCGGCTATCAAATGACGATCCAAGAATTAGGGACTATTTTTCAGAACAAAGTACCTGTGAAAATAGTCGTATTGAATAATGAGTTTTTAGGAATGGTACGTCAATGGCAACAACTATTTTTTGACAAGCGTTATGCCTCAACCGAAATGGTGAATCCTAACTTTGTAGCAATTGCACAAGGCTATTATATAGAAGCAAAAAAAGTAACCAAAAGAGAAAATTTGGCTGCTGCAGTAAAAGAAATGATTGCCAGTGATGAACCGTACTTCTTAGAAGTTTGTGTAGAAAAAGAAAACAACGTATTTCCAATGGTTCCGTCGGGAGCATCGGTTTCAGAGATAAGATTAGAATAAGAATGGAAACAGAAAAACAACTTTATACAATTTCAATATATACTGAAAACAATATAGGATTGCTCAATCGAATTTCAGCAATTTTTCAGAGAAGACACCTCAACATTGAAAGCCTCAATATTTCCGCCTCCGAAATTGAGGCCGTGTCGCGATTCACTATTTTGGTGAATATGACGGAAGAGAGCGTCAAAAAAATAATTGGTCAAATTGAAAAACAAGTAGAGGTTATAAAAGCGTATTTTCATACGGATGAAGATACCATTTATCAAGAATCTTGCTTGTTCAAAATCAAATCAGATTTATTGTTTGAAGAGCGACAAATTCAAAATATAATTAAAGAAAGCAATGCACGAATCGTTACTGTAAATAAAGAGTTTTTTGTGCTCGAAAAATCAGGACGTCGAAGCGAATTAGAAATTTTACATAGGGAACTAAACGTCTTTGGAGTCATGCAATTTGTACGATCAGGACGCATCGCAATAACTAAAGATAAATTAAAAATAACGGAAATGCTAAACGCATTCAAAAATTAAGAAAATGGCAAATTATTTCAACACATTAACATTAAGAGAAAAATTAGAGCAATTAGGGAAATGTCGTTTTATGGACGCTTCAGAATTTGAAGATGGAGTAGCCGCACTAAAAGGCAAGAAAATTGTTATTGTAGGTTGTGGAGCGCAAGGTTTAAACCAAGGTTTAAATATGAGAGATTCTGGTTTAGATATTGCTTATACACTCAGACAAGCTGCGATAGACCAAAAAAGAGAGTCGTATGTAAATGCAACATCTAACAATTTTAATGTTGGACCGTACGAAGACTTATTGCCATCTGCAGATGTAGTTATTAACCTGACACCAGACAAGCAACACACCAATGTGGTAAAAACAATTATGCCTTTACTAAAAAAAGGAGCCACACTGTCTTATTCTCATGGGTTTAATATTGTTGAAGAGGGAATGCAAATTCGTGAAGACTTAACCGTAATTATGGTCGCACCAAAATGTCCTGGTTCTGAAGTTAGAGAAGAATATAAAAGAGGATTTGGAGTGCCAACATTAATCGCAGTACATCCAGAAAACGATCCAGAAGGAAAAGGTTGGTCACAAGCAAAAGCCTATGCAGTTGCCACAGGAGGGCATAGAGCAGGCGTATTAGAATCTTCATTTGTTGCTGAGGTAAAGTCTGATTTAATGGGAGAACAAACTATTTTATGTGGGTTGTTACAAACAGGAGCAATTTTATCTTTTGATAAAATGGTAGCAGAAGGAATTGATGCGGGCTATGCTGCCAAATTAATTCAGTACGGTTGGGAAACTGTAACCGAAGCATTAAAGCACGGAGGCATTACCAATATGATGGACAGACTGTCAAATCCTGCAAAAATTGAAGCCTTTAGACTTTCTGAAGAATTAAAGGAGATTATGCGTCCCTTGTTCCAAAAACATATGGATGATATTATGACGGGTCATTTTTCTAAAACAATGATGGAAGATTGGGCGAATGATGATAAAAATTTATTAACTTGGAGGGCGGCTACAGCAGAAACCGCCTTTGAAAAGCAAACAATTACAACACAAGACATTACAGAACAAGAATATTTTGACCACGGAACGTTATTAGTTGCTTTTGTTAGAGCGGGTGTTGAATTAGCCTTTGAATCAATGACAGATTCTGGCATTATTGACGCTTCTGCATATTACGAGTCTTTACACGAAACGCCATTAATTGCAAACACAATTGCAAGAATGAAATTAGCCGAAATGAATCGTGTAATCTCTGATACAGCAGAATATGGTTGCTATTTATTTGATCATGCTTGTAAACCGTTGTTAACAGACTTTATGAAGACTATAAAAACGGATGTTATTGGTAAATCATTCAGTTCAGAGAACGGAGTTGATAATCAAGAATTAATTAGAATTAATGCGATTATTAGAAACCACCCAGTAGAATTAGTGGGAGCAAAATTAAGAGCTTCTATGACCGCAATGAAAGTTATAAAAACAGACGCCTAAAACGAATGTCCGACCCGACTCCTTATTTTCCAACAATTGAAGCAGTTGAAGCTGCTGCAAAAAAACTGGAAGGTGTGGCCAATATCACACCCTTGGTTTCCAACAAGCAATATTCATCAATATATGGTTGTAACGTTAGCTTTAAACGCGAAGATTTACAGGTCGTTCGGTCTTATAAAATTAGAGGAGCCTATAACAAAATGTCTTCTTTAACAGAAGAAGAAGCGGCTAACGGAGTGGTATGTGCAAGTGCAGGAAATCACGCTCAAGGAGTTGCAATGTCCTGTAAACTACTAAAGATACAGGGAACTGTTTTTATGCCCTCCACCACCCCGAATCAAAAAATTGAGCGAGTCAAAATGTTTGGGGAACACTATGTCAAAATCATTCTGATAGGCGACAGTTTTGACGATGCATACAATGCCGCTATAAAAGATTGTACAGAACGCCAGAAAACATTCATACACCCTTTCAACGACGAAAAAGTGATAGAGGGGCAAGCAACATTAGGCTTGGAATTGATCCACCAAACACAGACCCCCATCGATTATATATTTGTAGCGGTTGGTGGAGGTGGTCTTGCTTCGGGGCTGTCCACGGTTTTTAAACTGTTATCTCCAACTACCAAAATCATTGGTGTGGAGCCAGAAGGAGCTCCTTCCATGAAAATGGCGTTTCAAAAAGGGGAAGTTGTAGAACTGGAAGCGATCGATAATTTTGTAGATGGTGCAGCAGTCAAGCGTGTTGGAGATAAAAATTTTACGATTTGTAAGAACAACCTATATGACATGATTACAATTCATGAGGGTAATGCGTGTCAAACAATATTAGATTTATATAATAAGGAAGCCATTATAGCCGAACCTGCTGGCGCATTAAGCGTATCCGCTTTGGAGGAATATAAAGACGAAATTAAAGGGAAAAATGTGGTGTGTATTATTAGCGGAGGAAATAATGATATTACACGAACTGCCGAAATTAAAGAACGTGCGTTACTCTACTCAAACCTAAAACATTACTTTATAGTGACGTTTCCGCAACGGGCGGGTGCTTTACGAGAGTTTGTAGTGGATATATTAGGACCGAATGATGACATCACACACTTTGAATACACTAAAAAGGCGAACAGAGAAAATGATGTTGCAGTGGTGGGAATTGAGCTAAAATCTCAACACGATCTAGAGCCCTTGGTCGCAAAAATGAAAGAATATAATTTTTATGGAGACTATCTAAACGAAAAACCAGATCTATTTCAATTTTTAGTTTAGATAGTTTCTATATGTAGTGCCAATTTATTCTTTTGAGTAGTCCTTTACTTCACTGACTCTTAATGTATTAACCATCCCTTTTTCTTTCATTGGCATAGCCGCCAAACTAATGACCATATCGCCTTTTTCAACGTAGCCCTTATCAAAAGCAATTTTATTCACATCGTTGATTGTTTGGTCTGTAGACTTAAATTTGTCATAATGAAAGGCACGAACTCCCCACAGTAAATTCAACTGAGGAATAATTCGTTTGTTCGATGAAAATACAAGAATATGAGCATCAGGACGCCAAGCTGAAATCTGAAAGGCGGTATATCCACTGTTTGTTAAGGTTGAAATGGCACGCGCGTTAATTTCGTTAGCCATATTTGCAGCATGATAGCAAATAGACTTTGTAATGTAACGCTTTGTACGAATCTGTGGTGGGTTCTGAGGCACATTAATCAACTCTGAACTTTCGACAGCTTTTATAATATCTGACATTTTTTCAATCACTTGAACAGGATATTGTCCAACAGAAGTCTCACCAGAAAGCATTACGGCATCTGCACCGTCCATTACGGAGTTGGCGACGTCATTAACCTCGGCGCGCGAAGGCGTAAGGCTACTAATCATTGATTCCATCATTTGGGTCGCAATAATGACAGGGATACGTGCTTTCTTGGCTTTTAGAACCAATTGTTTTTGAATTAATGGGACTTGATGCGCTGGAATTTCAACCCCCAAATCGCCTCTGGCAACCATTAACCCATCGCAATACGCAACAATTTTATCAATATTTTCTACCGCCTCGGGTTTTTCTATTTTGGCGATAATTGGAATTTTATAAGTACTGTGTTTAGCAATTAAGTCTTGCAATTCCATTAAATCTTCAGGGTGTCTTACAAACGAAAGGGCCATCCAATCCACTTCTAGAGAAATTGCAAATAGTGCATCTTCTTTATCTTTTTCGGTAAGTGCTGGTTGTGAAATATCAGTATTGGGGAGGTTAACCCCTTTTTTAGACTTCAATGGACCTCCTTGAATGACTTTGGCCTTTACCTCATCTTTTTGATTACTTGAAATGACTTCAAAAAGAAGTTTTCCATCATCCAATAAAATACGTTCGCCTGGATTTGTGTCTAAAGGAAAACGTTCGTAGGTCATATAAACGCGTTCTTTAGTGCCTTCAAAACGTTTGCCTGTAGCAAATATAATTTCATCGCCTGGGCTTACAACCACATCATCTTTCATGACACCTACACGTAGTTTAGGACCTTGTAAGTCTGCTAAAACAGAAGCATTGTAACCGTGTTCTTCATTGATTTCTCGAATGTTTTTGATACGGGTTTTTACATCCTCATAGTCTGCATGTGAAAAATTAATTCTAAATACATTAACACCAGCAGCAACCATTTTTAGGAGCATTTCCTTTGAACTAATTGCTGGTCCTAGAGTTGCGACTATTTTTGTTTTCTTTCTTTTGTGTGACATTAATTAAATATTAAATGTTCTTTTGATTTTAGTTGTAAAACATCCACACGGTAAGCAGTGGATATTTTGGATATGTTTTGAATCGTATTTAAAACTTCTTTTTCATTTATAATTCTACCACCATTGTCAATTTTTAAAAAATAATCAACTGCAGCATGATCTGATAATAAGGACTGCACAGTCCATGTACGATCTTTACTTTCGGCAAATAAACCCATTGAAATAGGGGCACTATTTTCTACAAGGCAATTGTTTTTAATCAGATGCCATGACGTTTGTAAAGCGTTATCATTCCATTCAAAAACAGAAAAAGAAGCAGTCGAATTTGTAAAATCTAAATCTTCTTTTGTGCGCACTAACCGTATTGCTAAATATTGGTTTAAAAAGTATGCCAATCGATAGTCTTCAATATCGCTATGGATAGCTAATAGCGAGTAATTTGCATCTTCAAAATCATCAACAAGAAGTTTGTGTACTGCCATGTGTCTTAATAAACATTTTGTAAATATAAGATATTCACACAATAATTGACTTCGTATTGACGCTACTTAGAGTTAAATTATTACGAAAACGTTATAGTTTTTCAGGGTTTTTTGATTAATAGGATTTATCAATCTTTCCTTGCAAGGCAAAATAAGCGCGTTTTGAGACTTTTTCCTCTGCTTTCTTTTTAGAAGTTGCGCGAGCTTTTGCAATAGTTTTTCCGTCAATAAGAAATTTTACAGAAAAATGTTGAAGAATGTCTTGTCCCGCATCTTTCTGGTTTTCAAAATTAAAATGTTTCTTTTCTTTTTGACACCATTCAATAATAAGGCTTTTGTAGCTGATTACTTTTCCTTCCAAAAGATCAATGTCCACATGAGGGGTAATGACCCTTTTGTAAATAAATTTTTCACAAACGGCATATCCTTTATCCAAAAAAACAGCTCCAATTAAGGATTCCAACAAATTACCATGAATGTTATCTCCGAACTGACTGATCGGAATTTTTGTACGTAAAAAAAATGCAAGCCCCAGTTCTTTTCCTATTTCATTAAGATGTTCTCTGCTGACAATTTTTGAACGCATTTTTGTTAAATATCCTTCGTTACCTTCAAGAACCTTTTCAAAGAGGTAATGGGCGATGACAGCACTTAATACTGCGTCCCCAACATATTCTAAGCGTTCATAGCTTATTGAGTTTCCAAAAGAATCTTTTTGATTGGTTGAGCCGTGAGTAAAGGCTTTTGTGTAGTAATATAATTTTTTAGGAGTGTATCCAACAATTTGGCTTATGGAAGCCTTTAATGAAGTGTTGTTGGGAGTATCTGGTTTGAATATGTTTCGAAAAGAAATCAATAGAGGTTAATCTAATTTCTTAAATAGAACACAAGCGTTATGACCCCCAAAACCAAAGGTATTACTCATCACGATCTTAACAGCTCGCTTTTGAGCTTTATTTAAGGTGAGGTTTAATTCTGGATCAATGTTTTCATCTGGAGTAACGTGGTTGATTGTTGGAGGAACGATGCCATGCTCTATCGATAAAATAGCGGAAATAGCTTCAATTGCTCCAGCGGCACCAAGTAAGTGTCCAGTCATGGATTTCGTAGAATTTATATTTATGTTTTTGGCATGTGCTCCAAAAACTTTTGAGATCGCTTTTAATTCAGCGACATCTCCCAATGGTGTAGAAGTTCCATGTGTATTAATAGCATCGACATCTTCTGGTTTAATTCCTGCATTTTCCAAACAGTTTTTCATCACCGCAATAACGCCAACTCCGTCAGGATGTGGAGCTGTCATATGGTAGGCGTCTGATGAAAGTCCGCCACCAATAAGCTCTGCGTAGATTTTTGCACCCCTTGCTTTGGCGTGATCATAATCTTCTAAAACAAGAGCTCCCGCTCCTTCGCCTAACACAAAACCATCTCTGGTGCCGTCAAAGGGTCTCGAGGCAGTTTCTGGGCTTTCATTTCTCGTAGATAGCGCATGCATTGCATTAAACCCACCCATTCCCGATTCATTTATAGTTGCTTCACTTCCGCCAGTAACAATAACGTCACAATGTCCAAGACGAATTAAGTTTAAAGCGTCAAAAATAGCATTGGCTGAGGACGCACAAGCAGACACGGTTGTATAGTTTGGCCCCATAAATCCATGTTTGATAGAAATATTACCAGGCGCAATATCTGCAATCATTTTAGGAATAAAAAAGGGATTAAATCTAGGGATTCCGTTTCCGTTGGCAAAGTTCATTACCTCGTTTTGGAAGGTTTCAATTCCGCCAATTCCAGCACCCCAAATAACACCTACTCTAAATTTGTTTAAGGCATCTAAATCTAGTTTGGCATCTATGATAGCTTCGTCAGAAGCTATCATAGCATATTGCGCAAACCGATCCATTTTTCGGGCTTCTTTACGATTTAAGAAGTCTGTTACATCGAAATTTTTTAATTCACAAGCAAATTTTGTTTTGAAATGTTCGGTATCAAAATAAGTTACGGGAGCACAACCACTTGTACCACTTATTAGGGCATCCCAATAAGCGTCTTTGTTATTGCCTATGGGAGTCAAAGCTCCCAAGCCTGTTACTACAACGCGCTTTAGTTTCATAAAAAATTAAAAGGTATTATTTTGCAGTCTCAATATATGAAACAGCCTGACCTACAGTAGCAATGTTTTCTGCTTGATCATCTGGGATTTGAATGTCAAATTCTTTTTCAAATTCCATTATTAGCTCTACAGTATCTAACGAATCTGCGCCTAGGTCGTTTGTGAAGCTAGCTTCTGTTACTACTTCGTTTTCATCAACGCCCAATTTGTCCACGATAATCGCTTTTACTCTTGATGCAATGTCTGACATAATCTTTAATTTTAAGTTTAAATTAGGATGCAAAAGTAAAAAACTTTAAATTAAAAAACATAATTAGTTTAAAAATGTGCACTTATTTGTGTTAAAATCGACGATGTGTGAGGGTTTTACTTCTCAATGTGGATTATTATTCTTTTTTTTGTTGAACAATCCCCACCCAAAAAATTTTTTAATGAAACGAATTGCAATTTTTGCTTCTGGATCTGGATCGAATGCCGAAAATATCATTACATATTTTCAAAAAAACAAGAAAGCTGAGGTGGTTTTGGTTCTTTCAAACAATCCAAAGGCATTAGTTTTAGAGCGTGCCAAGAAGTTGGGAGTTCAAAACCTAGTGTTTACCAAACAACAACTGAACGATTCTAATTGGGCAATTGAAAATTTAGCCAAGCTTGACTTAATTGTGTTAGCTGGGTTTTTATGGAAATTTCCGCAACACATATTAGAAAACTATAAAAACAAAGTGGTGAATGTGCATCCCGCTTTGTTGCCAAAATATGGAGGAAAAGGCATGTATGGCATGCATGTGCACCAAGCGGTGGTTAAAAACAAGGAGACAGAATCGGGCATTACAATTCATTATGTGAACGAGCATTACGACGAGGGGGCGATTATTTTTCAAGCAAAATGTACCATCACTGTCAAAGACACTCCAAGCGATGTTGCTGCTAAAATTCATCAATTAGAAATGAGATATTTTCCAGAAGTCGTTCAACAGATACTTTCTAAAAATGGCTAAACCAAAAAAAAAATATTACACGGTTTGGAAAGGACACCATACAGGAGTTTTTGAAACATGGGATGATTGTAAATCACAAATTGCAAATTTTGAAGGAGCACAATACAAATCATTTCCAACGTTTGAATTAGCAAAAACGGCACTGAAAGGAAATTATAAAGATTACATAGGGAACAGCAAAAAGTTTTCGAGTGCTTTGTCCGAATCCCAATTGAAACGTATTGGTCAGCCGAATTACAATTCTATTGCAGTAGATGCCGCTTCTAGTGGAAATCCAGGCATAATGGAATACAGGGGGGTCGATACTCAGTCCAAAAAAGAATTATTTCGTAAAGGTCCATTTCAACAAGGGACAAACAATGTAGGGGAGTTTTTAGCCCTTGTACACGGTTTGGCATTTTTAAAACAAAATAACAGCGATCGAATTCTATATACAGATTCAAGAACAGCGATGAGCTGGGTTAAAAAAAAACAATGCAACACCAAACTACCACGTACTGCAGCCAATGCGGCTTTATTTACTCTTGTGGATCGAGCTGTTTTGTGGCTAACAACCAACACTTACACAACCATTATTGTCAAATGGGAAACCAAGGCTTGGGGCGAAATTCCTGCCGATTTTGGACGTAAATAAATTAAGTCATTAGAGCGTAGTTTATTGTTTTATAAGGACTAAAAAATACGTAACTTTGCTCTTTAAAATTTTAAAATATCCTATGAGTAAATTGGTAATTGTTGGAACCGTCGCATTTGATGCTGTTGAAACTCCTTTTGGAAAAACTGACAAAATTCTTGGCGGATCGGCTTCCTACATAGGACTCTCTGCCTCGCAATTTAATGTTGATACCGCGATCGTTTCCGTAGTGGGCGGGGATTTTCCTCAGGATTATTTAGATCTTTTTCTTAAGAGAAATATCGATATTTCAAGTATTAAAATTGAAAAAGAAGGCAAGACTTTTTTCTGGAGTGGACGCTATCACAACGACATGAATTCGCGTGATACACTGGCAACCGAACTTAATGTATTAGAAAACTTTCAGCCCATAGTTCCTGAAGCTTATAAAGACGCAAAAATTTTAGTTTTAGGAAATTTACATCCCATTGTGCAATCAAGTGTTTTAGATCAAATGTTAAACACCTCTACATTGGTTATTTTGGACACGATGAACTTTTGGATGGACAACACACTGAATGACCTTTTAGAGGTTATAAAGCGTGTAAATGTGATTACCATTAACGACGAAGAAGCCCGTCAGCTAACTGGAGAATACTCTTTGGTAACTGCGGCAAGAAAAATACATGAGATGGGCCCCGAGTATGTGGTTATCAAAAAAGGAGAACATGGAGCATTGCTATTCAATGGAACCAATGTGTTTTTTGCACCCGCTCTCCCATTAGAATATGTTTTTGACCCTACGGGAGCAGGCGATACTTTTGCAGGAGGATTTGCAGGGTTTTTAGCCCAGACAGAAAACATATCCTTTGAGAATATGAAAAAAGCAGTTATTTATGGCTCCACCCTAGCATCGTTTTGTGTTGAGAAATTTGGCACGGAACGCTTAGAGTCTTTACACCCTGAAGAAGTGCACACACGCCTCAAGGCTTTTAAAGATCTGACAAGATTTGAAATAGAGTTAACAACATAATTAAACGCACCAATTTGGTGCGTTTTTTATTTAAATATATAATTAGGTAACGAAAATGAGCGATGCTATAAAACACGAATGTGGAATTGCACACATTAGACTTTTAAAACCCCTAGAGTTTTATAAAAAGAAATACGGAACGGCTTTTTATGGGATCAATAAGATGTATCTCATAATGGAAAAGCAACACAACCGTGGACAAGACGGTGCAGGTTTTGCAAGTATTAAATTAGACATGCATCCTGGAGAGCGCTACATAAGTCGTGTCCGTTCGGTTGCGCAACAGCCCATTCAAGATATTTTTGCTCAGATCAACAATCGAATTAATGATGTGTTGGCAGAGCAGCCAGAATTGATTAATGATGCGGAGGCACAAAAAAAAGCAGTGCCGTATTTAGGAGAGGTCATGTTGGGCCATGTCCGCTATGGCACATTTGGCAAAAACAGTGTTGAAAGCGTACACCCCTTTTTGAGGCAGAACAATTGGATGCATCGAAATGTGATTTTAGCAGGAAACTTTAACATGACTAATGTTAAAAGCTTATTTAAAAACCTTGTTAAGATTGGACAGCACCCTAAAGAGTATACAGACACCATTACCATTATGGAGAAAATTGGGCATTTTCTGGATGATTCGGTTTCAAAACTTTACAAAAAACTCAAAAAGGAAGGCTATAATAAAATGGAATGTTCTCCTTTGATTGCAGAGCGTTTAAACCTTAAAAAAATATTAACCAAAGCGGCTAAAAGCTGGGACGGTGGTTATGCTATGGCGGGGCTTTTAGGACATGGAGATTCTTTTGTTTTAAGAGATCCATCGGGGATTCGACCAGCCTATTATTACATGGATGATGAAGTTGTTGTTGTCGCTTCCGAGCGTCCAGTGATTCAAACCGTTTTTAATGTTAATTACGAGGACGTTCACGAATTGCCACCTGGAAGTGCTATCATTACAAAAAAATCAGGGGAAACAGCAATAAATCAAATTTTAGAACCCTTAGAACGTAAGGCCTGTTCGTTTGAACGTATTTATTTTTCCAGAGGAAGTGATGCCGAAATTTATCAAGAACGAAAATTACTCGGAAAACTAATTGTTCCTGAAGTTTTGAAGCATATAGATTATGACATCAAAAACTCCGTGTTTTCATATATTCCTAATACGGCAGAAACATCGTTTTTTGGGATGATTGAAAATGTTGAAGAGTATTTGAATAAAAAGAAAACCGACCAAATTTTAAAAGGAACACGCTCTCTTTCTGCGGAAAAAGTGAGACAAATACTTTCGGAACATACACGTGTCGAAAAAATTGCTATTAAAGATGTCAAGTTAAGAACCTTTATCACAGAAGATAGTAGTCGTGATGATTTGGTAGCACATGTGTACGATGTTACTTATGGCGTTATTAAGCCAGAAGATAACCTTGTTATTATTGATGATAGCATTGTTCGAGGTACAACTCTAAAGAAAAGTATTCTAAAGATGTTGGATCGTTTGTCGCCAAAACGAATTGTGGTGGTGTCTTCAGCACCTCAAATCCGCTATCCAGATTGTTATGGAATTGACATGGCAAATCTCGAAGGATTGGTTGCGTTTAGAGCCGCACTGTCTCTGTTAAAAGATGCTGATATGTATCATATTGTCGAAGAGATTTACACACGCTGTAAAGCCCAAGAAAATATAGAAGACTCGAAGGTTCAAAATTTTGTAAAAGAAATTTATGCGCCATTTACACCTCAACAAGTATCGGATAAAATTGCAGAGTTATTGAGTGAAGACGAGGTTAATGCCGAGGTTAAAATCATCTTTCAATCGATAGAAAATTTACATAAAGCCTGTCCAAAAAACTTAGGAGATTGGTATTTCACAGGAAATTATCCGACCCCTGGGGGAAACCGAGTCGTAAATAGGGCTTTCATAAACTTTTTTGAAGAGAATAATGAGAGAGCATACTGAGGATAAGCGCAGTTTATCTAATAAATATGCATTTTATCTAAAATAAATTTTTACCACCCATTAAACATATATATTTGGATCACCATAACATAAGTAGGTTAAGTTCATGGTAGATTTGGGGCAAAAAAGGTGAACGCAAGTTCACCTTTTTTATTTTCTATTGTTTTTTAATACTTATTTTGCAGCAGCAAAACGTGTTTCAACCTCTTTCCAATTAATCACATTAAAGAACGCTTCAATATAATCAGGACGACGGTTTTGATAGTTTAAGTAATAGGCGTGTTCCCATACATCTAACCCTAAAATTGGAGTTCCCCCACAGGACACTCCTGGCATTAATGGGTTGTCTTGATTTGGTGTAGAACAGACCTCAACTTTTCCGCCTTTATGGACACACAACCAAGCCCAGCCAGATCCAAATTGCGTGGCAGCAGCTTTGCTGAAAGCGGTTTTAAAACCCTCAAAAGAACCATAAGCTGCAAGAATAGCATCTTTGAGTTCGCCCGAAAGATCTTTTTTTCCTACAGGATTCATAACTTCCCAAAACAGCGAATGGTTGTAAAATCCACCACCGTTATTTCGGACGGCCATATTAGACATATCCAAGTTTTCAAGGATTGTTTCAATTGATTTGTTTTCTAAATCCGTGCCAGCAATTGCGGCATTTAGATTGTTTGTATAGCCGTTATGATGTTTTGAATGGTGGATTTCCATTGTTCGGGCATCAATATTCGGCTCGAGAGCATCGTAAGCATAATTTAATTTTGGTAATTCAAAAGCCATAAATTTTTTTTTAAGTGTTTAAATAATAATTTCAAAGTTACAATATTCAAATAATAATTATAAGCATATGTAATTAAGATTGTTTATTTTGGTATAAATTTTATTTAGTGATTGCATCCACATTCAACATCTATAACGCTTCGGCAGGAAGTGGTAAAACATTTACTCTAGTCAAAGACTATTTGAAAATAGTTTTGACTTCCAAAGAATTTTTACCTCATCGCCATATTTTAGCGATCACCTTTACCAACAAGGCTGTGGATGAAATGAAAACGCGGATTGTAGATGCATTAATGACATTTGCTGCACCGTCTATTTTAACACAATCAGACGCCTTGTTTGAACAAGTTGTTAAAGAGTTAGAAAGTTCGCCAAAAGAAATTCACCGTAAATCCAACCAACTTCTCAGTAAAATACTGCATAATTATGCAGCCTTTGACATTTCTACAATTGATAAGTTTACTCAAAAACTGATTCGCACTTTTGCATTCGATTTAAAACTCCCCATGAATTTTGAGGTTGAATTAGACACGGATTTTTTACTAAAAAAAGCGGTCAGTCGTTTGCTATCCAAAGCTGGAAAAAACAAGGCTCTCACAAAAGTATTGGTTGAGTTTGCGATTGAAAAAGCAGACGATGATAAAAGTTGGAACATTGCTTTAGATTTAGTCAAAACAGCCAAGCTTTTAACAAGAGAATCAGATGCGCCTTATCTAGAAGAACTCTCTCAATGTACGTTACAAGATTTTGGCACCCTGAAATCAATCTTAATAAAAGAGATCCACGAAACAGAACTACAGATTGTTGCGTTGTCCACCCAGATTTTAGAGTTGATTTCAGCCAGTGGCATTGAATTTTCAGATTTTATAAGAGGATCCTTGCCAAAATATTTTATGGCTTTAGTCTCCAAAAAATTTGATCTTAGTTTTACAGCACAATGGCAACAATCCATAGAAACAACCGCATTGTACACCAAAAATGCTCCCCCTAGTGTTACGGCCTCCATTGATAGGCTGCGTCCTCAACTTGTAGAGGCATTTCAAAAAACCAAAGAATCCGTTTATCGTATTCGGTATTTAAATAACATTAGAAAAAACACCACACCACTTTCGGTTTTGAATTTGATTCATCAAGAACTAAAAACGATCAAAGACGAAGAAAGTTTGTTGATGATTTCTGAATTTAATACCATCATAAGTCAGCAAATAAAAGATCAGCCGGCACCTTATATTTATGAACGTATCGGCGAAAAATTTAATCACTTTTTTATTGATGAGTTTCAAGATACTTCCGAATTACAATGGGAAAATTTAACTCCTTTAATACTAAACACATTGGCACAAGAAAACGGGAGTTCTATGTTGGTAGGAGATGCCAAACAAGCAATTTATCGGTGGAGAGGTGGGAAGTCAGAGCAGTTTATCAATTTATATAACAATGCGACTACATTCCCTTTTGAAGCTACACTTTCTAATCTTCCAACAAATTATAGAAGTTGTACTGAGGTGGTTGATTTTAACAACAAATTTTTTAAACACCTATCGTCGGTTGTTTTCTCAAATGAGACCTATAAGGCTCTATACCAGTCAGCTTCTCAATTAGAATTTAAAGACAAGAAAGGGTATGTGAATATTTCCTTTTTAGAGTTTGAAAAGGGCGCAGATAAATCACTTTTATATGCAGAAAAAGTTTTAAAAATTATTCGATCCTATTTAGATTCAAGCGAGGATGCAGCCATGAAAGATATTTGTGTGTTGGTTCGAAAACGAATAGAAGGCGTTGCTGTGGCAAATTTATTAAGCCAATCTAAAATTGATATTGTATCGAGTGAAACTCTTTTAGTGGCACAGTCGCCAGAAGTAAATCACATTATGAATGTGTTGGAATACATGCATGAACCTTCTAATATGCAAGCCAAACTCACGGTGATCAATTATGTTGCATCCCACAACGATGTAGGTGATCCACACTTATTTCGTTTAAAGTGTATTCCTTTAAATCGTGATGCTTTTTTTCGAGCGTTGCAACCTTTAGGACTGAATTTCTCTCTCAGAACAGCACTACAACTTTCTATATATGAATCTGTAGAGTATATAATTAGTAGTTTTCAACTTATAAAAACCTCGAATGCTTACATTCAGTTTTTCTTAGATTTTGTAATTGAATTCACTCAAAAAACAACATCGAGTGTCCGTCAATTCATAGACCACTATAATCTAAAAAAGGATTCTCTGAGCGTCGTAACACCAAAAGGAATAAATGCCGTTCAAATCATGACGATTCATAAATCTAAAGGACTGGAATTTCCAGTTGTTATTTTTCCATTTGCAGAATTGGATATTTATAAAGAAGTGGAGCCTAAAGAATGGATGCCTATGGATGCTTCGTATGCTCCTTTTTCACACTTTTTATTGAATTATAACAAAGATTTTGAAGCATTTGGAGCTGAAGGCGCAGCCATCTTTAAGGACCACCAATCAAAATTGGAGCTTGACAATATTAACCTGTTGTACGTGGTACTTACAAGGGCGGTTGAGCAATTATATGTTGTTGGAAATGCATCGGTAGCCAAAAGTGGAGATGAAAACCTTAAAACATATTCAGGACTTTTAATTAATTATTTAAAATCATCAGGACGTTGGAAAGACGGAACGTTGGAATATGAGCTTGGAACGTTCCAAACCATAGACACTCCAAAATCGGCCAAATATCCGACAGTGTATCAGAGCGAATTTATATCAACTCCAAAGGAACATCTCAATGTTTCCATGGCAACGAATGCAGGATACTTATGGGATACTGCACAAAAAGAAGCACTGGAGAGGGGGAATTTGGTTCATTTACTAATGTCAAAAATTTATACCAAAGAAGATATTAAAATTACGGTGAATGATTTTTTAAATGCAGGGGTGATATCATCAGCTCAAAGTGACGCACTTTTAAGGACTTTAGATGCGATTGTTGGCCACCCATTGTTAGCTCCCTATTTTAGCTCAGACTTAGAGGTTTATAACGAAAGAGAAATTATGACTTCTACAGGAAAAATCATTATTCCAGATCGGTTGGTTGTTTTTAAAGACTCTACAGCCGTAATTATTGATTATAAAACGGGTGACTCTTATGAGAAATACAAAACACAACTCGAAAATTATTCGAAAATTATTGAGGAAATGGGGTATAAGGTTACCAAAAAAATAATTGTGTATATTAACGCCAGTTTACATGTTAAATCGTATTAACTTTAAGACAGTTTTAAATTCAAACTTCGTTAACCTAAATTTCTTTGGAAATTATTACTTTTTTTTGTGTAGAATATTTGTTTTATACAATTAACGCCTTATTTTTGCATTCAATTAATTAAAATTAAAAACATCTCACATGAAAAATCTTAACAGATTAATTCTTACAACATTACTAGTCTTAGCGATTGGCAATGTAAATGCACAAGACAAAAATAATCCATGGCAAATCACTATAGGTGTAAATGCCGTAGATGTATTTCCTGTAGGTGAAGACGCCCCTCAAGGAGACTATTTTCAAGAATTTTATAACGTTGAAGACCACTGGAGCATTCTTCCTTCTGTATCTTTAATTTCAGTACAAAAATACATTGAAGACGGTTTCTCAGTAGGAATTTCTGCATCTATCAACAAACTTGAAAAATGGGGACAAACAGAGGATGGAACTCCAGTTTCTGTAAATGACTTAATGTATTATGCAGTTGACGGAAATGTAAAATATAGTCTTTCAGGGTTATTAAACACAAAAAAACTAGAGCCATTTGTTGGATTTGGTGGTGGATATACTTGGATCGAAAAAGGACCTTACAGCCCATCATCTAGTTCTGGAAGTTCTGAAGCTTTAATTGGAGCTGGAACTTTAAATGGAACAGTTGGTTTGGCGTATTGGTTTTCTGATAATTTTGGAATTACAGCGCAATCAACATACAAGCATTCTTTTAAAGACTACTTAACAAAACATTTCCAACATTCTGTAGGAGTTGCTTTCAATTTTGGTGGAACTGATACTGATGGTGACGGCATATACGATAAATATGATCTTTGTCCAGAAGTTCCTGGTTTAGAAGAATTCAATGGATGTCCAGATACAGACGGAGATGGCATTGAAGATTCAAAAGATACATGTCCAGAATTAGCTGGTTTAGCTGAGTTCAATGGATGTCCTGATACAGACGGCGACGGTGTATCTGACAACAACGACACATGTCCAAATGAAGCAGGTTTAAAATCCTTAGCAGGATGTCCAGATGCAGATGCAGATGGTTTAGCAAATGCTCAGGATGAATGTCCAAATGAGGCAGGTCCAGTTGCTAACAATGGATGTCCTTGGAAAGATGGTGACAGCGATGGTGTATTAGACAAAGACGATAACTGTCCTACGGAAGCAGGAACTGTTGCAAACAATGGTTGTCCTGAAGTTGTTTTTCCATCAGAAGAAGAACAAAACGAACTCATCAACTACTCTAGAACCATTAACTTTGCACTTGGAAAATCAAGCTTTAAAGCAGATGCTTATCCAACTCTAAAAGCAATTACTGCAATCTTAAAAGAGTATCCAAAAGCTAGCTTTGTTGTAGAAGGTCATACAGACAGTACTGGTACTAATAAAAACTTCAACCAATTACTTTCAGAAAGAAGAGCTGAAAAAGTTGTAGATTATTTAGTCGAAAATGGTGTTGCAGCAGATAGATTAAGCGCGATTGGTTTTGGTGAAAACAAACAAATTGAATCGAATATGACTGAAGCAGGAAGATCTGCTAACAGACGTGTAGAAGTGAAATTGGCGAAATAGTTTTTACTATTTCATAATAAAAAGTTTAAAACGCTTCGCTATTGCGAAGCGTTTTTTTATTTTTATAACATGACAAGTTTTATTTATGATGTTCTAAAAGATTTGGAAACCCATTCGAAAGATGTTTCCAAAATCAGCCTTATTCTTCCTAACAAACGGGCGGGGATATTTCTTAAAATGGAATGGTCTAAATTAAATAAAACAACGGGGTTTTTACCCCAAATAATTGCTATTGAAACGTTTATAGAGGAATTATCTCAACTAAGACTTCTTAGTAATACCGAACTAATCTTTGAGTTTTATGAGGTTTATTTAAAGCTTACCCCACTAAATGAAAGAGATACATTTGACAGTTTTTCAAAATGGGCTCCTGTGGTTCTTCAAGATTTTAATGAAATTGATCGTTATCTTATTCCTCAAAATCAAATTTTTGAATACCTATCCGCAATTCAAGAAATCAACCATTGGTCTTTAGATCCAAACACCACACCACTAATCAAAGGCTATTTATCTTTTTGGAAAAAGGTACAGACCTATTATAAAAAACTTACGGAGCACCTCCTTCAAAAAGGAGTGGGATATCAAGGTTTAATTTATAGGGAGGCCGTAGAAAATTTAGAACTATATATTCAAAACCATCAAGAGAAGTCGCATGTTTTTTTGGGATTTAATGCTTTGAATGCATCTGAGTCAACGATTATTCAGGAGTTGTTACAACAAGACAAAGCAAAAATTTATTGGGATATTGATCAAATATTTCTAGACTCTCCTCAACACGATGCAGGCTATTTTATAAGACAACATCAAAAAAGTTGGAGCCATTTTAAATCACAACCTATTAAGTGGGTTTCTAATTATTATACCAAACCCAAAAACATTTCAGTCGTTGGAACCCCAAAAAACATAGGTCAAGTTAAGTATGTAGGGGCATTATTACAGCAATTATACACAGAAAACAAACTTCAAAACACTGCCCTAGTTTTAGGGAATGAAGAGCTACTAATTCCGATATTGAATTCAATACCAAGCTCTATAGAAGATATCAATATTACTATGGGATTGCCTTTAAAACAAATCCCTTTTTCAGCCTTTATCGATCAATGGTTCCAACTTCATAAAGAGCCTGCTACCTTATATTATTATCAAGATGTGATAGGTGTATTATCACATCAATTTGTGCGCCCCTTGTTTCAAACTCACGATCAAGATGCCGCTCAATTAATCATGACTACAATTAAGCAGCAAAATCTAATAAGCCTCTCCAAAGATCAAATCATTGCCATTGCTCCCGATCATAAAGAAAATTTAGAACTTTTGTTTGAGACTTGGAACGACCAACCTAAGAATGCAATTGAAAGTGTTTTATCGCTCATTTTTAAACTTAAAGACCATTATAATAAATCTAAAAACAGGCATCTCTTAGCGTTAGAATATTTGTATCGGTTCTCTGAAATTTTTAACCACTTACAACGCCTCAATACACGCTATAGCTACATTACAAATATCAAAGTTTTACAAAGTATTTATAAAGAATTATTAAGTCTTGAAACCTTGGATTTTAAAGGACAGCCATTAAAAGGATTACAGATCATGGGAATGTTAGAGTCTCGTGTTTTAGATTTTGAAACGGTGATAATTGTCTCTGTAAATGAAGGGGTTCTCCCGGCAGGTAAAACAAATAATTCATTCATCCCCTTTGATGTTAAAATCGAAAATGGGCTTCCTACCTACAAAGAAAAAGATGCTGTTTACACCTATCATTTTTATCGATTGCTTCAACGCGCTAAGAATGCGCATATTATTTATAACACAGAACCTGATGTACTAAGTGGAGGTGAACGCAGTCGTTTTATAACCCAACTAGAGTTTGAAGCACATCATGCTTTAGATCATAAAATAGTAATTCCAGAAACGCCGCAAATCACCCCACAAGTATTAACTGTAAAGAAGACGCCTGAAATCATTTCAAAACTCAAAAGTGTCGCTGCTAAAGGGTTTTCCCCTTCATCATTGAGTCAATACATTCGGAATCCAATTGATTTTTATAATCAGAAATTATTGGGAGTTAAGGAAGATGTGATCCTAGAAGAAACGGTTGCTGCAAATACATTTGGAAGTATTATCCATAATACTTTGGAAGCTTTTTACAAGCCTTTCATTGGGCAGGTATTGCAGCCATCAATGCTTACAGAACTAAAACCCAAAATAGACAGGACAGTTGCCTATTATTTTAATGAGGTTTATAAGGAAGGGGATATCTCTCAGGGACTTAATCTTATTAGTTTTGAAATTGCCAAACGCTATATTTCAAATTTTTTATCCTATGAATTGGCGTGTATAAATAAGGGGGATGAAATTATAATTGAAGCTGTTGAGTCCAAAATGGCTGTAGCCATTGATATTCCTGAACTTCAAACTCCGATTCAACTGATTGGAACCATTGATCGCATTGATAGGTGCAATGGCACTCGCAGAATTATAGATTATAAAACCTCGCAGGTGTCTCAATCTGAATTGGAATTGGTAAATTGGGACGACATTACAAAGGACTATAAAGCACACAGTAAAAGTTTTCAAATCATGACCTATGCGTATATGTTAAATGCCCAAACGCCTTTTACCACGCCTGTAGAAGCGGGAATCATTTCTTTTAAAAACCTAAAATCAGGATTGCTGAAGTTTGCAAAGAAAGACAAGCCAGGGTCGTATGCTCAAAAAACAACCGTACTGTCTTCGGATCTTTTGGCTCGTTATGAGAACGAACTCAAAAAACTCATTCTTGAGCTTTTTAATCCAGATATTGATATTACCGAAAAAGAGGTATAAATGGTCGTTGAAGAAATAAACAAAGTCATTAAAGGTCCGCATCGTTTGCCGATTCTACTAGATTTTTTTTATAATAACACTGTAGTGCATGCGCCATTACTCATTTTTTGCCATGGCTATAAAGGCTTTAAAGATTGGGGGGCTTGGAATTTATTTGCAAAGACGTTTGCAGCATCGGGGATTGCAGTGCTGAAATTTAATTTTTCTCACAATGGCGGAACTATTGAGCAGCCAATTGATTTCCCAGACCTTGAAGCTTTTGGTCACAATAACTATACTAAAGAATTAGACGATTTGAATCAAGTCCTGGATTGGGTTGAAACAACCTATGCGAAACACTCTAATATTGATGTGTCGAACATTACTTTAGTAGGTCACAGTCGAGGTGGTGGAATTGTCACCCTAAAAGCAGCAGAGGACTGCCGTGTTAAAAAACTTGTAAGTCTTGCTGGAGTTTCGGACTTTAAATCTAGATTTCCAAAAGGATCGGATCTTGATGCTTGGAAATCGACAGGCGTACGTTTTGTTATGAATGGGCGCACCAAACAACAAATGCCACATTATTACCAGTTCTATGAGGACTTTATGGCGAATGCGTCTAGACTTACAATTCAGCTAGCTGCTAAAAGTTTAAAAGTACCTCATTTAATTATTCATGGAGATGCAGACACAAGTGTGGATTTAAAAGAAGCTTTTGCACTGCATAAATGGCATCCAGGAGGTCAGTTGGTTGTACTAAAGGGCGCAAATCATGTGTTTGGAAGTCATCATCCTTGGAATTTTAGTGAATTACCCCTGTATTTACAGCAGATGCACTCAAAAATCACCTACTTTATTAACAATTTGTGCTAGTTCTTAAAAAAAAGAGCATTTATCTGATATTTTTTTTGGAAAGAACAAACTAATTTTTGTAATTTGGACTAAAATAAATATATATTATGGGATATTCATTCAAAAATAGCAAAGGAAAGACGTATTTTTTACACACTAAAGATGTAATTCTTAAAGGTGGTAGAGAGCAAACTATCTATTATTTCGCAAAAGACGAGCGTAGTAATTCATGCGATCTTCCTGCTGGAAAAAAGATTGTAGAAAACGAAAAAACAGGACTACCTTTTGTAAAAAAAGCCTAAGTTTTTTAATCTTATCAAAAAAACCACTCATTAATGAGTGGTTTTTTTTTGCTTATAATATTAGATTGAGATTTTTTCTTTTCCCGATCTTAAAACAGAATAAAGCATAATTAAGGCAATAACTAAATGCATATAGCCAAATTGGTGAGGCAGATCAAGGGACTTGCTTAAAATCAGATACCCTTGGAACAGATTTATAACTAAAATAGCACATCCGATTCTATTGCTCAGAGCCATTGCAGCCTTGTTTTTTTCGTCGAAGGAAGTGTTTATTGGAAGCGTGAGAATCACTTGCCCCAAAAACATTACGATGATAAACAAATGTACTATATTATTATCTTGTGCATAACCTATTCCTTCTTCGATTATTAGACCTGCACCAAAAAAACAAATTCCAAAAAGAAACAAATCACGGATTCTTTTTATTGCTCCATATGCTGCGACTAAGATAAAAATGGAGCCATAAGTATTGCTTGCGCTTTCTAGGATAGGATTCATAACGGTTTAAGCTAAATGGGGTATAAATAAAGTTGATATTTATTACAATTTATAATGTTTTTTCAAAAATTACAAGTTTTTTTGTGTGATGGCTCAATTATTTTTTTGTTTTCTTGAGAGAAATCTGTTGTGACGCTGCATTATTTTTTTTAATATAATGAAGAAGATTTTCAAAAAAAAGGACATGCCAAAGCTGTTTTTCCTTTTAACTTTTGTATTTTTAGAAAACACAAAACTATTTTTAGCAGTTATTTTCAATACCTGTTATGTAAATTAATGTTATGAAACCAATCCTAAAATGCGTTTTCTGGACCATGTTTTTAGTACTCTATTTGGGATGTTCCAAAGACAATCCAGACGAACCAACTCCAACAACAGAACCAGAAGTGGTGGAAGCTTACGTAGCTTTAAATGTATTCTATGGTTCGGATGAAAATCAAGTATTTGATATTTATCTCCCTGAAAACAGAACAACATCTACCAAAACAATCATTTTGATTCATGGAGGCAGTTGGGTTTCTGGAGATAAATCGGACATGAATACAATCAAGTCGTTCATTTCTACACTCCACCCAAATGTGGGAATTATTAATATGAACTATACCTTGGCTGGGGTTTATAACCCACCAGTCCCAATGCAAACGGAGGATATTTCAGCGGTGGTTGATTATCTTTCTACCAATAAATCATCTCTTATTATAAGTGATGATATTGGGTTTATTGGTGTGAGTGCGGGAGCTCATTTATCATTATTGTGGAGCTATGCATATGATGCTAATAACCAAGTTGATATGGTTTGCAGTATTGTGGGTCCAACTAATTTTACAGATCCCAATTATTATGACAACCCTCTTTATCAGCCAGTTTTTCAATTATTTGGAAACCCCTCGATTGAATTTTTAGAATCTGCAAGTCCTTATTATAGAGCTACCGCAACTTCTCCACCAACTCAGTTGTTCTATGGCGGCATGGATCCCTTGGTTCCAACCTCACAAGGGGTAGAAATGGACGCACAGCTTACGACACTAGGAGTCACACATGAGTTTCACTTTTATCCAGACGAAGGCCATGGCTGGGAAGGCGCAAATTTGTTAGACACCACCACAAAGATTTCAACCTTTATAGAAACCTATATAGAAACGGAATAACTCCAGTATTCAAGTCTAGTAACATCAACAGCCATCAATTTACTTGATCTTTTAGTTAGATTTACAAAAGACACATTTTTGTGATTGCAGTTATTTAATATTTAATTCATACATTTAAGCATAATATTAAAATCAACATTTATGGAAAATTTTTCAATTTTAGCACAGCTTATTGTTTCGATATCTGTGATTATTGTGTGGGTTTTTAGAAATGATAATATTGTTTTAGAATTTAAACAATATGATTTGTCTAGTTCGGTAAGAAATGCTGTTGGTGCTTCAAAAATTGCATTGGCAACCGTTTTGATACTAGGAATTTGGTATCCAGAATTTTTAGTTCCCGCATCGCTTTTAATGGCATTTTTAATGGTAAGTGCTCAATATTTTCATATGAAAGTAAAAAACCCTTTTGTAAAATTCATCCCCTCGTTTATACTCTTAATCCTGTGCTTATTTATTGCAGCCTTTAATTATGGATTATTATAGAGAATGGATTTAAACCTAATTATCCTGTTGTTTTCGGCGATTTCGTTTATTTTTTATGGGATAAACTCTTTTTTTTCAAAGCGAATGCTCTCCGAATATGCACGTTGGGGCTATAAAAACCAACGGGTTTTGCTCGGTTGCTTACAACTATTAGGAGCAATTGGTCTACTTGTTGGCATCATCAATCCCATAATACTTTCTGTGGCGTCCTTTTTATTAACTTTTATGATGGTAACGGCTGTTTTTGTAAGAATTAAAATAAAAGATAGCATCATTCAAATGTTTCCAGCCATTTTATACACGGCACTAAATTTTATAATCCTTTACAATTCCTTGGTTTAAACCCCAACCAAAAACTCCAGAATGACAAAAACAGCTCTCATAATAATTTTAATGGTGTTAGGCGTTCAATCGTGTGGCGCACAGAAAGATAACGATCTGTTTACAATATATTTAGTGAGACATTCAGAAAAAGAATCCACTCCCAATCATCATTTAGACCCTCCACTTTCTCAATGTGGAAAGCAAAGATCAGAGAACCTAAGCAATTTTCTTAAAGATGTAGATTTGGATGTTATATATAGCTCTGACTATATCCGAACTAAAAACACAGCACTCCCAACAGCCATGTCCAAAGGACTAGTGGTTAATGAATACAACCCTCAAAAACTTGATGATTTTTCCAAATCTTTGATCGGCAACAAACAAAATGCACTCGTAGTAGGACATAGCAATACAACAGGCGTTTTAGCAGGTCTGTTGGTCGGTGAAGAGATAGCCCCATTTGATTTAGATAGTTATAACCGAGTTTATAAGGTAATAATTTACAAAAATAGCGGTCAACTTCATTTATTATACACAGCTTTTAATTGCAATGATTAAACATGCATAATTTTTAATTTTGTTATATATTTTATGCAAATAGTTAAACAAAATATTCATTAAAGCCCTTTTTCTTCATTTTTTTCAAAACACTCGACTCCCTAATTTACTTCTTAAATGAATCTATATCTTTAATTTTCAGCACCTAATTAGTTAAAGATGTTTTTGTGAAATGATAAACAGTTGTATATTTATAACTTTAGAATTGCATTAACCAACACTTTTTTTAATGGCTAAGAATAATTTATTATCACTTATTTGTTTAATATTTATTTATAATTTTTGTCATGCACAACCCGTAACCATCGACAATTATTCTGTGAATGGTCTTGGACAAGTACAATTATCAATTCAAGCTCAAGCAGGAAAATATTATGTGCTTCATGCACAGCACAACCCTTCGTATAATTGGGCCGTTTCAATGACAATTGGTGTCGATGGAACCATGGTAATTTCTGAATCATTAGCAGCATATCCATTAGAAAACTATTCGATAACACAACACGATGTTTCAGCTCCTGATGATTACGACGGAGATGGCATAGATGATATTACCGAATTTTATAATATGCCTACGGATTCGCCTTTTAATTATGCAGCACCCATTGACCTAATTGATGGATCAACTTCAATTCCGGACGCTGAAACCTTTATGGAGTTGGCTACGATCAATAATGTGGGATGGGCACCCTTTCTTGACGATCAATTGTATGTAAAATTTGGGATATTAAATAGAGATACCGACCAACCACAGGTCTATTTTATTAATAGCAACACCTATACCATCCATGCTAGCTTTTGGAGTGGTATTGGGGCATCTGTAACAGGTGATGATGGTTCTGGGGAGATTGTTTTTAACCCTAACGACATCCTTCCAAACGGGACTATTGGGAGCTATTCATTCAACTTTTCTTTCGGGAACGCCTATAACTTTGAAGCGACTCAAAGAACCTTTGAATTATTGGCAGCTAGCATGCCTTTTCTTCAAAATAACATGAACCACTTTATAGGGCAATCTGATGAAAACGACCATCTCAATAATTATGCGGATGATTTTGTTGGGACTCGAGTTAAGGTTGTTTTAGAATCCGATGTTTTTTCAGAAATCAATTACATCCCTTTTCATGAAGCGGAAGGCTATGGGTTTTTTAGGCATATGACGAATCTTAATGAAACTCCTGGAAGTAGAGATATTGTTCTCTATGATGCCTTGCCAAATTCATTACCAAGAGTAGGAGGAATCATAACCTCTGTCATACAAACTCCTTTGTCGCACGTCAACTTAAGAGCGATTCAAGACGATGTTCCAAATGCCTATATCGCCAATCCTTTATCGAATGACGCCATAGCAAACCTGCTAGGAGGCTATATTTATTACAAGGTAGAAAACGAGCAGTATGAAATTCGTGAAGCCACTTTGACTGAAGTGAATAACTGGTATGAAGACCTCAGACCAACAGAACCACAAATTCCAATTCGAGATTTAACCATCACAGAAATCATGCCCTTAGATGCTATTGAGTTCGAAATGTCTACGGCATTTGGCGCAAAGTGTTCAAACCTTGCAACCATGCGATCTTTTGATCTTCCTGTGGGGACGATCCCTGATGGATTTGGAATTCCATTTTATTACTATGACGAATTTATGCAATTCAACAATTTTTATCAAGAGGCACAAGTCATGATTGATAATCCTAGCTTCCAAACAGACTTAAACTTTCGTGTTGATCGTCTAAGAGAGTTTAGAAGAGCTATTAAAGACGCTCCAATGCCACAATGGATGATGGAGGATCTACAAGCGATGCATGATGCTTTTCCTGAAGGAACAGCTGTTAGATGCCGATCCAGCACTAATAATGAGGACTTACCTGGATTTAGTGGCGCAGGTCTATATGCCTCTAAAACCCAATATCTAGATGAGGGGCACATTTCAAAATCAATCAAACAGGTGTATGCCAGCATGTGGAATTTTAGAGCCTATGAAGAAAGAGATTTTTATCGAGTAGATCACTTTATAGCCGCAATGGGAGTCTTATGTCACCCCAATTTTCAAGACGAACAATCCAATGGGGTAGGAATCAGTATCGATCCTATTTACGAAACAGAAAACACCTTTTATTTAAACACCCAAGTGGGAGAATCGTTGATTACAAACCCTGACCCGAACTCCGTGCCAGAGGAAATTTTATTGTATGAAGATCCTACACAAGGAGGTGGCTATCTCGTGTTAAGACTGTCCAATTTAGTAAACCCAGGTGAGCTAGTAATGGACCAAGTCTATTTAGATCAAATGAGAGACTTTCTTACGGTTATTCATGATGGATTTGCAGTGCTCTATAATGTTGTAGGAGCCGATGACTTTGGAATAGACATTGAATATAAAGTAACAGCACAAGATCAATTGGTTATTAAACAAGCAAGACCGTGGGTTTCATTTTGGGCAAATATTAATGGCGATTATGACTTGGGTATTACAGCAATTACAGAGCCACAATCTTCCTCTAGCCTAGGAAACAACGAACTTGTAACAATAACAATTGCCAATCAAGGGTTAAACCCTATGAATAATTTTGATATCGAGTTGGTAGTGAACGGTCAATTGATGCAAACAATTACAATTTCCCAAACAATTGAACCTTTTACGGAAGCTGATTTTCAATTTACAGCACCACAAGACTTTTCAGCTATTGGAGAATATAACGTCACAGCAATTGTGAGTCATCCAGATGATGAATACCAAAACAACGACACTTTAAATGTTGTCTTAAGTAAGGTTCATGTGTTGGATGCCGCACTTTCAATTGGAGAAGTATCGGTTCTTTGTGATGATGTGGTTGAAGTTAATGCAGTCATTACCAACCAAGGCTACACCACTATTACTGATGTGCAAATTGAGGTCGTCGTTAATGGTTCAGTCCTAGAGATGGTCAATGCTACTGTTGACATCCCATTTTTGGAACATGCAACAGTTACAATAGCAATTGATAACAATCTTCAAGAAAATAATACCATCACACTAAACTTGTTAAACGTAAACAACCAAACAGATGGAGACGTAACTAACAATTCAGCTTCCACCACGACAACCCTTGATTCAAATTATGATACGATTACACTGTTAATCAATGCGGATAATTATCCTCAAGAAACCTCTTGGAAACTTGTTGACCAAGCCAATCAAATCATAAACACGGGGTCTTTAAGCAATGGTACTGAGGTTTATACGGAAGACATTTGTGTAAATTATAGCTCTTGCTTCACACTATATTTTTATGATTCGTTTGGAGATGGAATTTGTTGTAGCTATGGCGAAGGAAATTTTCAGATCATAGACGCATCAGGGAATACAATTCTCACAAATAATGGTGATTTTGACAACTTCGTAAAAGAAGTATTTTGTCTTGATGAATCTGAATGTGAGATTACAGCGGAGATCAACATATCGCACGCAACTTCTTCTACTGCCAATGATGGTGTTATTACAATTAACACGAATTCTGGGCTGAGTTCATATCAGTACAGTATTGATGGAGGAGAAACATTTTCGAATTCTAATACATTCAATAATTTGGCTACTGGGAATTACAACGTAGTTGTTTTAGGAGCTGCGGGGCTTTGCTCATTTGAGGAAACCGTTACAGTGGAATTCTGTAACTTTACCTCAGTCGAAATTGAATCGACTACAGTCTCATCTGTTGTTTCAACAAATGGATCTATTGTCATTACTCCTACTTCAGGGGTTGGTCCTTATCAATATAGTATTGACGGAGGTCAAACCTTTGTTTCCAATAATGTATTTAACAACCTAGCTGTAGGCGATTATAACATCGTTGTAAAAGACGGGGCAGAAATTTGTTCCTATGAGACAGGTGTTCCTATCGAAGTCGAAGGATTGGTGATTAACGAAATTAATTACAGATCAAGTCTTTCATTTAATCCAGGGGATTGGATTGAACTCTACAACCCAAAATCAGCTGCTGTTGACATTTCAAATTGGCAAATTAGAGATGACAACAACACACATATATTTGTAATCCCAGAGGGAACTCAAATAGCAGGAAATGGATTTTTGGTCATTGTCAAAGACGCCGCTGCTTTTAGTAATGCATTTCCAAGCACGCCTTATATGGGAGAATTAGGCTTTGGATTTGGAGGAACGGATGCCGTTAGAGTATACAACTCCGAAAGTAAACTCATAGATGATGTGTACTATGATTCCATAGCCCCATGGCCAACTTGTGCAGATGAAACCGGAAACACATTAGAATTAATAACTCCAGATTTAGACAATACATTAGCAGAAAACTGGAATTGTATCAATGACAATGGAAGTCCAAATGCAGTCAATAGTCCTGGACTTTCAATTGAAGATGTGGAGTCTAATTCGATTGCACTGTATCCAAACCCTGTAAACAACACGCTTTATATTAAAGGAAATTCAGGAAGTTATAACATTGAAGTGTACTCCATACTCGGTCAGCGCGTCATGACAGCATTCGATGTTAATGAAATAGATGTAACGTCGTTTAATGAGGGGGTTTATTTAATACGCCTAAGTACAGAAACGACTACAACGGTAAAACGCATTATCAAGTTTTAATACTAGATAATGCGTTTTTGTAATGAAAACGTCG
>Ga0209654_1000166_pt1 | contig 69360 bp, 59 predicted proteins | sample SaaInl1SG_22_DNA_FD_184646 | JGI IMG/M metagenome (GOLD analysis project Ga0209654, IMG submission 184646) | Marine microbial communities from expanding oxygen minimum zones in the Saanich Inlet - ESP_161SG_22_DNA (SPAdes) (version 2) | ecosystem: Environmental > Aquatic > Marine > Intertidal... | reverse complement strand
TTTTATTAATATTATTTATATCGTGTTTTGCGACAGCTCAAGTCAAATTCGAAGCAAAAGCAAGTAAAACACAACTTGGAGTAAATGAGCGATTACGTATCGACTTTAGCATGAATCAAGACGGTGATAATTTTATACCTCCAAGTTTTGAAAACTTTAAAGTTGTTGGAGGTCCAAGTCAATCCATTAATAATTCTTGGATTAATGGCGTGCGTTCTTTCTCGAAAAGCTACACCTACTTCTTGTCTCCCAAAAAAAGAGGTGTTTTTACAATTGGGCAATCAAGCATTGAAATTGATGGCAATACATATAAAACTCCACCAATAAAAATTACAGTCACTGCCGCTGTTGACATTCCAAAAGACCCAAACGATCCAAATTATATTGCTTCAGAAAGCATTCATTTGGTGGCTGAAGTTTCAACAACAAAACCCTACTTGAATGAGCCCGTTAGTGTTATATATAAACTTTATGTTGCAGAAAATACAGGGGTAAGAAATTGGTCTGAATTGGACAGCCCTAGGTATAACGATTTTTGGAGTCAAAACATTGAGGTTAATAGGCAAAATGTCAAAGAGGGCAAATATAAAGGGGAAAACTACCGCTATGTTGTTTTAAAAAAGACAGTGCTTTACCCTCAAAAAACAGGGAAATTAATTTTAGAGCCACTAACTTTAGATGTTAGTGTTGAGGTACCCTCTAAAAGAAGAGATGTTTTTGGTCGTCTGATGATGACCACTACAAATCGGACTGTTACTGCTGGAAAAAGAACAATTGATGTTAAGCCATTACCAAAAAACGGAAAGCCGAAGGATTTTTCTGGAGCTGTTGGAAATTTTGAGTTTAATATGACTTCAAATAAAAACACATTGAAAGCAACAGAAGCTTTTGATTTAAAAATTGAAGTCTCTGGAAAAGGAAATTTAAAATTATTTAAACTTCCAAAACCTAATCTTCCTAATGCGCTTGAAGTCTATGAACCAGAGCATTCTGAAAAAGTTTCTACCAATCTCTCTGGAATGAGGGGTAGCATTTCAGACACATATACTGTTGTGCCAAATGCACAAGGGCGATATCCAATTCCAACGGTGTCTTTTTCTTACTTTGATCTCAATACAAAAACCTATAAGACGCTTACTTCAAATGACTTGGTAGTGTCTGTAACTGAAGGTCCTGGGCTTAACTCTAATGAAAATACCGCTTCAGAAGAAGTGCAAAAAACCAATGTAACCACTTTATCAAAACAATTCTCTTCATTCAAATCTAATGGCGATTTAAAGCCAATAACTGAAACAAAATTTTATAATACATCTTTGTTTTGGTGGTTATTTTTAGGTCCTTTGCTATTGATTCCTTTGGTTATTGTTATCACTCAAAAACAAGGAAAAAGGGCTTTAGATGTAGAAGGGAATAAAATACGAAAAACGAACAAGCTGGCACGAAAATATCTAAGTTCTTCAAAAAAAGCAATTGGAGAAAAGGAAACATTTTATGTAGCTTTAGAACGGGCTTTACACAACTATCTTAAATCTAGATTAAAAATAGAAACTAGTGATTTTAGCAAAGAAAAAATTGACCACCTTTTAACTAAAAAAGAGGTTCAAAGAGAAACAATCTCTCAATTTTTAGGCGTTCTAAAATCTTGTGAGCTTGCGCGATATACCCCGCTAGGCGTTGCAGATATGGAGCATGATTATCAAAAAGCCGTTGAAACCATAAACACACTTGACAAACAACTAAAATAGCATGAAAAATATAATTTTTCTTTTCTTTTGGTTGATTGGATCTCTTGGGTATTCCCAAGATAATTTGCAGTTTGATCAAGCTAACTCACTATACAACAATGGAAAGTATGACGCTGCAATTTCAGCTTATGAAAACATTCTAGAAAAAAATATGCACTCTAGTGCGTTGTATTTCAATATGGCTAATTGTTATTATAAATTGAACAAAATTGCTCCTAGTGTATATTATTATGAGAAAGCGTTAAAGTTATCCCCCAACGATAAAGACGTTCAAAACAACTTGAGTTTTGCACAACAAATGACCATCGATAAATTTGATACAATTCCTGAGTTAGGAACATCTAAACTTTATAAAAAAACAGCACAAATATTTAGTCTTAACGGGTGGGCAATCTTATGTATTTTGCTCATGTGTGTGGGGGTTGGGTTTTTTATTGCGTATTTCCTTTCTTACAATACAAAAACAAAAAGGTTCTTTTTTATAATGGGGGTCATATCTGTACTAATTCTCATTATATCTTTTGTTTTACTGAACAAAAAAACAGACTTAGACAATGAGCGTTATGGCATCATTTACCCACAAGAAATTAATGTAAAAACGGAGCCGAATCTAAGAAGTGAAACTGCTTTTGTTTTGCACGAAGGAACAAAAGTACAAATAATAGAATCATACAAAAATAACTGGTTGAAAATTAAACTTATAGACGGAAATATTGGATGGATTTCCAACAATTCTATCAAAGAATTCTAATTTACTTACTATGATATAAAACATTATATTTTCTTTACATACATTTTTTAAGCCCTAAACTAAATTCCATGAAAAACACAAACAACCTATTCTCAAACCTTAAAGGTGACGCCTTTGGCGGTATCACTGCAGGAATCGTAGCATTGCCACTGGCGCTAGCCTTTGGCGTATCTTCTGGTCTTGGCCCAAGTGCTGGACTTTATGGTGCTATTTTTATAAGTTTTTTTGCTGCACTTTTTGGTGGAACAAACACACAAATCTCAGGTCCAACTGCACCAATGACCGCGGTAAGTATGGTTATTATTGCTGGTATTGTTGCTGCCAATGATGGTAACATAGAGAAAGCTTTACCATCCATTTTGATGGTGTTTTTATTGGCAGGAATAATGCAAATTGGGTTCGGTTTTTTAGGGCTTGGTAAGTATATAAAATACATTCCTTACCCTGTTGTTTCTGGGTTTATGACGGCAATTGGTGTCATTATTCTTTTAACTCAAATCTTACCCTCTTTGGGTTACAATCCAAAAGAAGATTTAGAGTATGTAAATCAGTTTAAGCCACAAGCAGAGGAAATTATTCTTGAAAATATTTTAAGAGATGAAGCCGGAGAGGGAATTCTTGTTTTAGAAGATTTTAAAGAGACTATAAAAAGAGCAAATGAAATTTCTGAGGCAAATATTCTTAGAGAATCCAAAACTCTTGCTGCTAAAGAAGCTTCCGGAACTATTGGTGCGTTAAAAGTCATGCCGAGAGCTCTTAGAAATATCAATTGGCTTGAATTTATTTTGGCACTAGGAACTATAATAATCATATATGGATTTAAAAGAATTACTAAAGCAGTGCCAAGCACCTTGGTTGCGCTTATTGTAATGTCTGGCGGAGCTATCGCATTAGGTTTGGATTATAAGCCTATAGAAAAAATCCCCGAAGGACTCCCTATTCCTCAATTAAATATGTTTTCTAATTTTAGTTTAAACAGTATTAGTCCCTATGTGTTTACAGCACTCGCACTATCTCTTCTTGGGGCAATTGATTCGTTGTTAACAAGCGTTGTGGCCGACAATATGACAAAAACCAAACATAATCCCAACAAAGAACTTGTGGGGCAAGGTATTGGAAACAGTATTACTGCAGTGTTTGGTGGAATTCCTGGTGCTGGTGCTACAATTCGTACTGTTGTTAACATTAATGCCGGTGGAAAAACAAGACTTTCTGGAATGATTGCTGGTGTTTTGTTGCTTTTTGTTCTTTTGGTGCTAGGGCCTATTGCCTCTAAAATCCCTGCCGCAGTGCTTTCTGGCATATTGATTACTGTTGGAATTGGCGTTATGGATTATAAAGGGCTAAAGGCAATCCCTATATTACCCAAAGACATTGCACTTGGGCCAATAAAATTAAGTTCCGAAGTTTTAATCATGTTAGTTGTTTTAATGTTATCAACGTTTTGGGATTTAATTTTTGCTGTAGGAATTGGACTCCTCATTTCATGTTTAATGTTTATGAAGCTTATTGGTGATCTTACAGCCGAACGCTCAGAACTTGATACTTTGAAGGAAGAAGTATGGCCAGATGAAATAGATTTTCCAAAAAATTTAAAAGGAGAGGTTTTTATAAAACACATCAAAGGCCCACTATTTTTTGGATCAACTTCTGAATTTCAACAGTTATATAAACAAATTCCAGATGAAGCAAAAACAGTTGTGATTCGACTAAGTAGAATGCAATACATGGACCAATCTGGCTTGTATGTGATGGAAGATACACTTCAAGATTTAAAAGCTAAAGGTGTAGACGTGATTTTCGTGGGGCTTCTAAAACAGCCTAGATACATGATGGAACGCATTGACATTATTCCAGATTTTATTCCTGAGGGAAAAAATTTTCAATCATTCAAAGCTTATTTAAGAAGTCTATCAAAATAGCTCTTTATTCTTGTTCTGAATTTTTAATTTTTGGAATCTCTAGTTTCTTATCCTCATTAATAAATTGAGGTAAAATCATTGGCGCTATTGATGCGACTGGTTTGTATAAAATTGAATCTTCCAATTCTTCCCCTGAAACCAATGAAAGCGTGTTGTTGAAACGATCAAAAACAAGTAATAAAACAGAAAGAATAAGTGCAATTTTTAACCCTCCGAAAAGCGCGCCTAATAGTTTATTAATAACACCAAGGGCTGCAAAGTTTGCAAGTTTTGTCAATGCTTTTCCAGCAAGAGATATCGCCAAAACAATAACAACAAAAGTGATTATAAAAGAAGATATGTTTATTTTTTTTTCTGACCAATCCACATGATTTGATAAAAATTCTGCGGCATAGTTGCTAAAATGAACCGCTCCATATACTCCCAACATTAACGCCAAAAGTGACGCTACCTCTACAAATAAGCCTTTAAAAAAACCTTTAATAATTCCATAAATAATAAGAGCGCCAAGGATAATATCAATAACAGGCATAAAAAGAATTTGAGTTAATATTTCTTTAATGTGAAATTTGAGTCTAAATTTACAAAATAAATTATGGCAAGAGACGAAAAACTAAAAAAACGCTGGGAAACACTTGTAGAGAAACTCTCTCTTCGCTTTACCGATGGTGTGCCATTGGACCTCGATGGAATTATTTATCTCATTGGTGTACAAGAGCTTGGGCAGCTTCATCGCCGCTTCAAAAAAGATGAAAAACTCAACTTGATGCATATTGCCATTTGTCGACTTTTATTGCCATATGGGTATTACGAACTTGATTTTGTTGATGAAGATGGTTGGCCACATTATAAAATAAAGGCACAATTACCAAATTTGAAAGCAGGTGAACAAAGCATTTTAATGAAAGAAGCTATTGTAAACTATTTTCTCGAACACGAATTTATTAGATAAGATTTCTTAAATTTGGCTTTTATTTCAAAACCATGATTGACCGCATTCAAAAATTAATTGACGAAGCGAATAGTTTTACAACAAACTCTGCTGCTGAACTTGAGGCATTTCGTATAAAGTTTTTAGGCAAAAAAGGGCTTTTAAATGATTTGTTTGCTGACTTCAAATCTGTGCCAAATGAACAAAAAAAAGCCTACGGTCAAGCCATAAATACACTAAAGTCTACAGCACAAGAAAAAGTAAATTCTCTTAAATCGTCCCTAGAAAGCAACAATTCAAATGCTTCATCTTTAGGAGATTTGACACGTCCGGGTGAGCCTATAAAAATTGGCAGTCGACACCCAATCTCTTTGGTGAAAAATCAAATTATAGACATCTTTTCTCGAATAGGATTTAACGTTAGTGAAGGACCAGAAATTGAAGATGATTGGCATAACTTTACGGCTTTAAATTTACCAGAGCATCACCCTGCAAGAGATATGCAAGACACTTTTTTTGTACAAACAAACCCTGATATCTTGTTGCGGACTCACACAAGTTCTGTTCAAGTTCGTTATATGGAAAACAACAAGCCGCCTATTCGGACAATATCTCCCGGAAGAGTCTACAGAAATGAAGCCATATCTGCGCGTTCTCATTGCTTTTTTCATCAAGTTGAGGGCTTGTACATAGACAAAAATGTAAGTTTTTCCGATTTAAAACAAACCCTTCAATATTTTACAACTGAACTTTTTGGTAAATCAAAAATTCGTCTTAGACCCTCATATTTTCCATTTACAGAACCAAGCGCTGAAGTGGATGTGTACTGGGGGTTAGAAACTGAAACTGATTATAAAATGACAAAAGGAACTGGTTGGCTTGAAATTATGGGATGTGGAATGGTAGATCCAAATGTTCTTGAAAATTGTGGAATTGACTCCAAAGAATATACTGGATTTGCTTTTGGAATGGGGATAGATCGTATTGCTTTGTTGCTGCATCAAATCAATGATATTCGCTTATTAAGCGAAAATGACTTACGCTTTTTGGAGCAATTTAAAAGCACTCTATAGCACCCCCAAATAAAATACTAATTAGTCTAAATTTTCAGTTAATTTCTTAAGTGCTTGTTTGGGGTTCTTGTTGTTATATAGCACCCCATATACCATGTCAATAATTGGAGTTCTTGCAGAATTTTCAGGGTTTTGATTAATTTTATAAGCACTTTTGGTCGCATAATAACCTTCTGCAATCATATTCATCTCCATTTGTGCAGACTTCACAGTATAGCCTTTACCAATCATATTGCCAAACATTCTATTTCTAGAAAATGTAGAATACCCTGTGACCAACAAATCACCTAAATAGACCGTTTCGTTGATTTTTCGTTTCATCTTGTAGACTTTCTTTATAAAACGCTTCATTTCGCGAATAGCGTTGCTCATCAAAACACTTTGAAAATTATCGCCATACCCCAATCCATGAGCAATTCCTGCTGCAATAGCGTAAATATTTTTCAACATGGCTGCATACTCTGCTCCTACAACATCATCATGAATTTTTGTGTTTATATAATGACTAGAAATTTGATTTGCTATGGCCTTTGCTGTAGCTTTATTTGTACAGGCAATGGTTAAATATGAAAGTCGCTCTAATGCCACCTCTTCGGCATGGCATGGCCCCACTAAAACCGCAATTTGATCGAAAGGGACGTCTAGTTGTTGATGAAAATGCTCTCCAACCAAAAGGCCTGTTTCTGGAACTATTCCTTTTACGGCAGATAAAATAATTTTATCTGAAATATTGACATTTAACACTTGGAGTTGCTCGTAAATAAATGCTGATGGAATCGCAAAGACTAACACATCTGCTGAACACGCTACTTTATTAATATCATCACTCAATACAAGTCGGTTGACATCAAACTCAACCGAACTTAAATAAGATGGGTTGTGTTGCTCTTTTTTTATGTACTCAATTGTTTGTGATTTACGTATATACCAACCTACAGACTCTGTTTTTTCACACAACATTTTTACAATTGCTGTTGCCCAACTGCCGCTTCCAAAGACTGCATATTTTAATTTTGACGCCATTTTCTAAAATTTATCTGAACAAAAGTACTAAAAAATTAATGCTTATAATCTACTCAATATCAGTAACATACTCTTTTGGCACGTATTTTGAAACTACATAAATAATTTAAAACTGATACATGATGAAATCGCTAAAACTTTATTTTCTGTCCTTTTTTTCTCTATTGCTTTTCTGGTCTTGTGAAAGAGACGAACTTCATGTACCCGAAAATAACAATAACAACATTTCACTTGAGCAACTCTTAAGAACCTATGAGCTTTGGTATGTAGATCTCAATAGTACTAGTGGTAATGGTCAAACGGCATTTGTTGAGATGGCATTTACACTATCATTTTTAAATGGAAATTTATATGCAAACAATAATTTGGTTGGTTTTGGAGAGCAAGGAAATGGCTATGGAATTTCTGTTGGCGAATATGAAACTGGTGGGATTATTTTGGATATTTATCATGATGTCGATGGGCATCAACGTTTTGAAGTATATCAGAAGAGTGCAAGCTCAATTGAACTCTATAATCCATCCAATAACACATCGTACTTTTTAGACGGATATCAACGGAACGAGTTTGACTACGATGAAGTGTTTTTTGAAAATGTGGACTATTTTCTTCAAGAATACAAATCTTGGGGAAAAACACTTACAAGTTCAGAGGGCAATGAAACTAATTTTGATAGTGAAAATTATCTGTATTTTTTCAATGACAACAACAACAATTTATTCAAAAGTTCGGAAGACGAAAATGTTGGTAATGTCGATAATATTTATTGGGATTATTCAGGAGACTATGCTGTGGAGCCTATTTCTGGTGGTGTTGATACAAAAAAACTAACTTTAGACTATGATTTCTATGGTGACGCCCATTTTGAGTTATCAGTAATAAATGACGAATTGATAAGACTATACCATTCATATTCTGGAAAAACTTACGAATTTCGTGGCGTCAATAATATTGTATTTATGAGAACACAAGAAAACGGGAAAGCAGGTGAGAGCTCTATGAAAGTTCGTCCACAAAAAACAAAAAGAAAAGAGAATTTGCGCGCTAAAATGCGCTCCAAAACAACAACCTATTTTTCTAAGCTGTAAATTTTTGAGAAATGGTTTCTAAAAAGCGGTTTTCATAGTCCTCTTTTCCATCCCAATTATTGTAATCTGGTTTGATGATGTTTTCTATAAAATCTGAAATCTCTTCAAAAGAATCCATTGTTGTTAATTGAGACATCACACGGTCGTAATCTTCATTATTGTTTTCAAACAAATGATTTACAAAGGCAAGTCGATCGTTGAGTCCAATTTGAAAACCTGAGGTTTTAAGTTGGTCATTTAAAGATGTTTTTGGTGGAGATGGTGATTCTTTTTCTTTTTCAACAGCAGCCTCTATAACTTCGTCTTCGGCTGGTGCAAATATCGGAAGCTGATTGTAATTTGGTGTTAAAGCTGATAAATCTTCTTCTATTTGTTCAGGTACTTGTGATTCATTTAATTCATCAACTAAATCATCAACAGCCGCGGTTTCTTGAGGCATTTGAGCAACAATGTCTTTAATTTTTTCTATTGCAGGCTCCATTATGGCTTCCTGTTCGTTATTGTCAATGTTGACATAAACTTTCTCATCAACCTCAACAGAATCCGTTAGTTTGTTGTTAAAAGCGCCTTCAAGTGCGTCAAAAAAAGAAGCGCTCGTATCAATATTTTCTGGTAGATTACCTTTAAAATGCTCTTCTAGAAATTTTAGAATAGAGATCTTTTGATACAACTTTGCGATTTCTTCATGCATTTTTGATAGATCTTCTTTGCCTGTTAATTTTAACACCCTATGTGCTATACTTATAAGTTCAGACTCCAGTTTCTTTTTCATTACAAAACAAAATTAATACGTTGAAATAAGTTTTAGTGTTATGCTTTTATTTTTAGTAAATTTACATCACCTTTATTAAAAGCAAATAAAATAATTTGCTTGCGCTAAAATTACAAAATGTTTCTTGAAAATACAGTAAACGCTAAAGAACAATTTGGATGGATCGAAGTGATCTGCGGATCAATGTTTTCTGGAAAAACTGAAGAGTTAATTCGGCGTCTAAAACGCGCTCAGTTTGCCAAACAAAAAGTTGAAATATTCAAACCAGCAATAGATGTTCGTTATGATGAAGATCGTGTTGTTTCTCACGATGCCAATGAAATTAGATCCACTCCTGTTCCTGCAGCCTCCAACATTCCTCTTTTGGCCGATGGCTGCGATGTAGTTGGCATAGACGAGGCTCAGTTTTTTGACGATGAAATTGTAAGTGTTTGTAATGCGTTAGCCAACAAAGGTGTTCGTGTAATTGTTGCTGGTTTAGACATGGATTTTAAAGGCAACCCCTTTGGACCAATGCCAAATCTTATGGCCACAGCAGAATATGTAACCAAAGTACATGCTGTATGTACTAGAACAGGAAACTTAGCACAATATAGCTTCCGTAAATCAAGTGATGACAAATTAGTTCTTTTAGGAGAAGTTAAAGAATATGAGCCGCTCAGTCGAAGTGCGTTTTACAAAGCCATGACTAAAGAAAGAATTAAAGGCTTGGGCGTTGTTGACCCTGAAAATATAGAAGCTAAAAAGAAAAAAAATTAATTTTTGTGGTGGGCGAAACAACTTTAGAAATCAACCTTTCTGCTTTGAAAAATAATTTTGACACACTCCGTGCCAAAATTAATAAAAACACCATGATGCTCGCTGTAGTTAAAGCTTTTGCTTATGGTAGTGACGCTGTTAAAATTGCTCAGTTTCTTGAGGGTCTAGGGGTTAATTATTTTGCAGTAGCATACATCAATGAAGGAGTATTACTTAGAAAAGCAGGCATAAAAACACCTATTCTTGTTCTTCACCCTCAACCAGTAAATTTTGGACTTCTTCTAAAATTTAATCTCGAGCCAAGTTTGTATAGCTTTAATACTTTAAATGCTTTTATTAAAGTTGTAAATGCTAATTCAAAAGAAAATTTTCCAGTACATATCAAATTCAATACTGGTCTTAATCGTCTTGGATTTTCTCAACAACAAATAAAAGACGTTGTTGATATCATCAATTCTAATCGTTCTGTTCATGTAAAATCTGTCTTTTCACACTTAGCCGCTAGTGAAGATGAAAAAGAACGAGATTTCTCTTTAAATCAAATTAAACATTTTCATGACATAACTGAGACGTTTCAATCGTTGTGTGGATATTCATTTATACGGCACCTTTGTAATACTTCTGGCGTGATAAACTTTCCAGAAGCTCAGTTCGACATGGTTCGCTGTGGTATAGGAATTTATGGTTTTAACAACATGAAAAATAACAATCATAAATTTATTCCTGTTGCAGCGCTCAAAACAATTATTTCTCAAATTCACACTATAGAAAAAGGTCAAAGTGTAGGATATAATAGGGCGTTTATTGCTGAGCATGATAAAAAAATAGCAACTTTGCCCATTGGTCATGCAGATGGTATTGGAAGACATTATGGCAATGGTGTGGGTGCAGTACATATTCAAGGGCAAAGAGCATCAATTGTAGGGAATGTTTGTATGGATATGATTATGGTTGATATTTCAGAAATTGATTGTAAAGAAGGTGATGAAGTTGTTCTTTTTGATAAAATTGCAACCGCTGAAGAATTCGCAATGAACGGAAACACCATCTCTTATGAGCTTCTTACTGGAATTTCTCAGCGTGTAAAACGTGTTTTCATTTCTGGATAATTTGTTTAGTTTTTTTATTTTAAATAAGTTAGCAAAAGTATTAACCTAAATCTAAAATTTATGCTCAAAGAATTTAAAGAATTTGCAATGAAAGGCAACCTAGTCGATATCGCGGTTGCTTTTGTTATGGGAGCAGCATTCAAAGATGTTGTAACCAGTTTTACTGGTGGAATCGTTTCGCCGATAATTGGTCTAATTTTCAAGTCAGATTTCAAAGGCCTAAAATATGTAATCCAAGATGGCACTGTTAATGGTGATGGTGTCGTAGAGGGAGAAACAGCAATTATGTGGGGCGAATTTCTTACCTATGTTATAGACTTCTTAATTGTAGCCTTTGTAATGTTCTTAGTTATTAAAGTGATCAACGCCTTAAAGCGAAAAGAAGAGGAGGTGCCTTCAGGACCATCAGACAACGAACTTTTGTCTGAAATTAGAGATTTGCTAAAAAAGTAGTATTTTTTTTATAAAAAGGGCGATTCTTCGCCCTTTTTTATTCTTAAAATTTAAGGAAAAGTACCCGCTTATTTGTTAATTTTGTGGTCTAATTTTTAAGAAATCACAAAATGAAAATAGCAGTTGTTGGAGCAACAGGAATGGTCGGTACCATAATGATGAAATTATTGGAAGAACGAAACTTTCCTGTTTCCGAATTAATTCCGGTAGCTTCTGAGCGCAGTGTTGGGAAAATTGTAACATTCAAAGGAGAAGACTATAAAATTGTGGGTCTCCAAAAAGCTGTATCTCTAAGGCCTGAAATTGCTATATTTTCTGCAGGTGGCGATACATCACTTGCTTGGGCGCCAAAATTTGCTGAAGCCGGGTGTGTTGTAATCGATAATTCCTCTGCTTGGCGAATGGATCCTACAAAAAAACTTGTTGTTCCTGAAATAAATGCAAATGTTATCACCAAAGAAGATAAAATTATTGCAAACCCTAATTGTTCCACAATTCAATTAGTTATGGCTCTTGCACCTTTACACAATCACTATAAAATGAAACGTGTTGTGGTCTCAACCTATCAATCTGTTTCAGGAACTGGTGTAAAAGCAGTTCGACAAATGGAAAATGAAATTCACGGCAAAAGCGATGAAATGGCATATCCTTATCAAATCTTCAAAAATGCTTTACCACATTGTGATGTTTTTCTAGAAAATGGATATACCAAAGAAGAAATGAAACTCGCTAAAGAGCCGCAAAAAATACTTAACGATAATTCTTTTGCTATAACTGCCACTGCCGTAAGAATTCCAACAGCTGGCGGACATTCAGAATCAGTCAATGTTGAATTTGAAGAAGATTTTGAGTTGAGCGAAGTACGAAAAATTTTGAATAAAATGCCTGGTGTTACTGTTCAAGATAATCCTGATACCAATACATATCCGATGCCTATTTTTGCACATAACAAAGACGATGTTTTTGTTGGCCGATTGCGGCGAGATGAAAGCAGGCCTAATACTTTAAATATGTGGATTGTTGCTGACAATCTAAGAAAAGGAGCTGCAACAAACGCCATTCAAATCGCTGAGTACATGGTGGAACATGTATTTACTCCAACATCATAATGCTTTCGGTAAAGAGCGTTGATTTTGGCTATAATAATAGCAAAACCTTAAGTGATATTTCTTTTACTGTTCAGGCGGGTGAGTATCTTGCTGTTGTAGGGGAAAGCGGTTCTGGAAAAAGTACATTATTAAAATTAATTTACGGGGAGTTTGATGTAAGCAATGGCTCCATATCATGGAACTCAACTCCTATTTTGGGTCCAAAAGACAAGCTCGTTGTTGGTCATGACTTTATGAAGTACGTTGCTCAAGAGTTTGATTTAATGCCTTTTACAACCGTTGGCGAAAACATTGGAACACACCTTTCTAATTTTTTTCCAATAGAAAAAGAAAAACGCATCCAAGAGCTGCTTGTTGTTGTTGAACTTGAAAGGTATCAGTCCACCAAAGTAAAACATCTTAGCGGTGGACAAAAACAACGTGTTGCTCTAGCGAAAGCTCTAGCGAGACAGCCAGAAATTCTATTACTAGATGAACCGTTCAGTCATATTGATAACTTTAAAAAACAATCGTTGAGGAAAAACTTATTTCGTTTTTTGAAAGCTAAAAATATAACTTGTATTGTAGCTACCCACGACAAAAATGATGTTTTGGGTTTTGCTGATAATATGCTTGTTTTACAACACGGTAAAATCTTACTTGAGGGTTTCCCTAAAGACCTTTACTTAAACCCTAAAAACTCTTTACTTGCAGCCTTTTTTTCAGAATATTGTATAATTGATGGCGTTATCTTTTATGCGCACCAAATAAAAGTTTCTGAAAAAGGATCAATAAAAGCAGTGGTTAGACATTGCTATTTTCAAGGAACACATTTTTTGATAGAAGCTGAAACTGATAGTGAAATCATCTTCTTTAACCACCCATCATCCATTAAAATAAAACAAAGTGTACTGCTATTAGCTAAAAAAGATGTCTAAAAATTTTAGTAAATTAGCAGAAACCCAATCATTTTACTTCAAAACATTGTTTTGAACTTAAATTACATCACTATGGAGCCTATAAAAAATCACTCTGAAGAAGTTATAAAAAGACTTCCATATCACCTAAAACAATTTATTGTTCCTCAAGATTATGAACAATATACTCCAATCAATCAAGCAGTTTGGAGATATGTGATGCGGAAAAATGTTGTACACCTAAAAGACATTGCACACGAATCATATATAGAGGGGTTGAAAAAAACAGGAATTGATATTAATTCAATCCCTAGTATTTATGGCATGAATCGTATTTTGAAAGAAATTGGCTGGGCAGCTGTTGCTGTTGATGGTTTTATTCCGCCAAATGCTTTTATGGAATTTCAAGCTAATAAAGTTCTTGTCATTGCTTCGGAGATCAGACAGTTAGAACATATTGAATACACGCCTGCACCTGATATTATACATGAAGCCTCCGGTCATGCGCCTATAATTGCCAGTCCAGATTATGCAGAATTTTTAAGGCGTCTTGGCGATATTGGAGCAAAAGCAATTCTCTCTAAATATGACATTGACTTATACGAAGCGGTAAGAAAACTCTCGATTTTAAAGGAAGCTCCAGGTGTAAAAGAAAGCGAAATCTTGGCTGCAGAAGAAGAAGTTAATGTTCTTCAAAACCAACATCATGAATTTTCAGAAATGGCTCAAATAAGAAATATGCAGTGGTGGAGTGTAGAATATGGATTAGTGGGTAACATGGATAACCAAAAAATTTATGGCGCTGGGCTTTTATCTTCTATTGGCGAAAGTGAGTGGTGTCTGAGTGATAAGGTTGAAAAAATTCCATACTCTATCGGTGTTGCACAAAAAGGATTTGACATCACAAAGCCTCAGCCTCAGCTTTATGTGACCCCAGATTTTGCTTATTTGATGGAGGTTTTAGAAGAATTTGCAAACACATTAAGCGTTCGAAAAGGTGGATATAAAGGCCTCCAAAAACTTATTGATTCCAAAACCGTTGGCACTATAGAATTAAGCACTGGACTTCAAATTTCTGGGGTATTTACAAAACTAATATTAAATGAGGATAGAGAAGTTGTTTATTTTAAAACAGACGGTCCAACAGCCTTAGCTTATCGCGATAAAGAGCTTGTGGGGCATGGAATAGAAACGCATAAACACGGATACAGCTCGCCGCTTGGAATGCTAAAAAGTGTAAATCTACCTATAGAAAACATGACCCCTGTTGATTTGAAGGCCTATAATCTATATGACGGTCAACGCCTTTCTTTCGAGTTCGAAAGCGGTGTGAAAGTAGAAGGGTTAAATATCACTGGATTTCGAAATGTAAAGGGAAAAATTATGGTTATTCAGCTAGAGGACTGCACCGTAACTTATGGTGAAGAAATTCTTTTCAAGCCCGAATATGGCGTGTTTGATATGGCTATTGGAAATGAAATCACCTCTGCTTTCGCTGGCGCTGCAGATAATAGCTCTTTTCCAAACCTTTACTCAGTTTCTGAAACGAAAACAATCAAAACAAAAAAAACAAAAAAAGAGATTGCTCTGGAGAACCTATACCAAAGCGTAAGAGACTACAGAACATCTAGTAAATTTTCAGAAGATAATTTAGAATTGATTTTTAATTCTTTAAAAGATAATCACCCTAATGACTGGTTATTACCCTTAGAGCTTTTTGAACTTACAAATGATACACCATTAGGTTTTAAAATAAAAAACTACCTAGAAAGTTTGATAAAAACCAAACCAAAAATTACCCATCTCATAAAATCTGGAATTGAGCTTATTAAAAAAAAGCCTCCGTTTGTTTATAAGTAAAATAGAGCCATTTTTACTATATTTATACCTAATCAAATTTAAAATCAGATTCTTATGTCACTTTTTATGTACCCTTTTCTTTTTTTTGGCGCACTCATTCTTTTTGCTGCGTTTTTTATTGTTAAGCAACAAACTGCTGCTATTATAGAGCGTTTTGGAAAATTCCAAAACATTCGTCATTCTGGACTTCAACTCAAAATTCCTTTAGTCGATAGAATCGCTGGGCGATTGAGTTTAAAAATTCAACAGCTCGATGTTATTGTTGAAACAAAAACTTTGGATGATGTGTTTGTTCGATTAAAAATTTCTGTTCAATACAAAGTAGTCAGGGAAAAAGTTTATGAAGCATTTTATAAATTAGATTATCCACACGAACAGATCACTTCTTATGTATTTGATGTTGTCCGCGCAGAAGTGCCAAAAATGAAACTCGATGACGTTTTTGTTAAAAAAGATGACATCGCTATTGCTGTAAAAACAGAACTAAACGAAGCTATGATGGACTATGGCTATGACATCATCAAGACCCTTGTAACAGATATAGACCCAGACGCTCAGGTAAAAGAAGCAATGAATAGAATTAATGCTTCCGAGCGTGAAAAAATTGCTGCCCAATTTGAGGGTGATGCTGCGAGAATTTTAATTGTTGAAAAAGCAAAGGCTGAAGCAGAAAGTAAACGCCTTCAAGGGCAAGGTATTGCTGATCAAAGACGGGAAATTGCTCGTGGTCTTGAAGAGTCTGTTGAGGTGCTAAACAAAGTGGGGATCAACTCTCAAGAGGCTTCGGCACTAATTGTTGTAACACAACATTATGACACGCTTCAATCTATTGGAGGTGAATCAAACAGCAACCTAATCTTATTGCCAAACTCTCCACAAGCAGGAAGTAATATGCTAAATGATATGGTTGCAAGTTTTACAGCAAGCAATCAAATAGGAGAGGCTATGAAAAATCAAAAGAAAAAAGGAGGAGAATAGCTTTTTTCTATTCAATTTATAAGCTTAAAGCCTCTTCAGCTAGTAATTTATTGCTATCTGTTGAGGCTTTTTCTATAAAATCATTTATCTGCTGATTTCTTTCTTGGCCTTTTTTAAGAAGTTCATTCAATACAATCATCACCGCAATTCTAGTGCCAACTTTTTTTGTGGCTGTGGCGAAAAGTGGTTCCAACTCTTCATAAAGAACGCTAGCAGATAAGTGTTTAATTTCTGCTTTTACTTTTCCCTGCTTTTCGTCTGATAAATTGGTGAATTTTTTACCAAGTTGTTTAATAACATCAATCGGCTTGCGCTTGTGTTGTGGTTTTGCTGGTTTTGATGATGTCTGAGCTTTTGGTTTTTGGTTAGCCCAATTATCTCTGAGTCCTACTGTTTTATTAAATACCACTTTTGTATTTGTGCTGTCTTTATCTACACAAAAATAGCCCAAACGCTGGAACTGAAAATGATCATTCGGTTGAACATTTGAAATATTTGGCTCTACAAAAGCTGTTATTTGATTTAATGACGATGGGTTTAAAAATGTCATAAAATCTTCTTCTTGACTGTCTGGTGCTTCATGAGAAAATAGGCGGTCATATTCCCTAACTTCTGCTTCTATCGCATGAGCCGCAGAAACCCAGTGTAGTGTTCCTTTTACTTTTCTAAGACTTTCTTTTGTTCCGCTACCACTCAAACTTTTTGAATCATATGTACAGTGTATTTCTTGAATTTTTCCCTTTTCATCTTTTACAACAGATTCCGCTTTTATAATGTATGCGTTTTTTAAACGAACTTCTTTTCCAATTGTTAGGCGAAAAAATTTATTGTTTGCTTCTTCTTTAAAATCGTCTCTTTCAATATAGAGTGTTTTAGAAAAAGGAAGTTGTCTGCTTCCTGACTTTGGGTCTTCAGGATTGTTTTCTGCATCAAGCAACTCTGTTTTATCATTCTGATAATTTGTAATTATTAATTTAACTGGATCTAAAACTGCCATGATTCTTGGGGCGGATTTGTTTAAATCCTCTCGAACACAAAATTCAAGTAACGAAACATCTATAATGTTGTCTCGCTTGGCAACGCCTACGCTATTGATGAACTTTTTTATAGATTTTGGTGTATATCCTCTTCTGCGCAAACCAGAAATGGTTGGCATTCTTGGGTCGTCCCACCCAGAAACAGCCCCCTGTTCTACTAATGTGAGTAATTTTCTTTTACTCATAATGGTGTAGTTTAGATTTAATCGAGCGAATTCCCTTTGCTTTGGAAGTTTAGGATATTTTGGGCTGCTGTAATCATATACAGTGTTTTTAAACCAGTTGTATAGCTCGCGATGAGGTTTGAATTCTAAAGAACATAAAGAATGAGAAATTTGTTCTATATAATCGCTTTCCCCGTGTGTCCAATCATACATTGGATAGATACACCAGTTTGTTCCTGTTCTGTGATGAGAAGCATATAAAATTCTATACATGATGGGGTCGCGCATCAACATATTTGTATGCTTCATATCAATTTTTGCGCGGAGCACATGAGTTCCTGCTTCAAAATCACCATTGCGCATTTGTTGAAACAACTCTAGGTTTTTTTCTACTGTTCTGTTACGATACGGGCTATCAACACCAGCTTGAGTCGGCGTTCCTTTTTGTTCTGCCATACTTTCGCTTGATTGCGAATCAACGTAGGCTTTTCCATCGTTTATCATTAAAACCGCCCAATCAAAAAGTTGGTCAAAATAATCTGATGAGTAGCATTCTTCTTCCCACTTATAACCTAACCATGCAATATCCTCCTTGATGGCGTCTACATAAACTTGCTCTTCTTTTGTTGGGTTGGTGTCGTCAAATCTTAGGTTAACTGGAGCATCGTATTTTTCTCCTAACCCAAAACTTATTCCTATGGCTTTTGTATGACCAATATGAAGGTAACCGTTGGGCTCTGGCGGGAAACGAAATCGTAAATCCTTTTTACTTAGACCGTTTTTCAAATCGTCTTCTACAATTTGTTCTATAAAATTTAAGGGTTTACTGTTCTCTGTCGCCATAGATAGTTTTTGTTCTAAGTAAAATTTAATCACAAAATTAATCAATTAAAAAGATTGTTAATATATCTTTAGTATAAATGTTACTTTTGTGAAACTAAAAATTTAATAATGGGGATTATAAAAGTTGAAAACATAAGAGTTTATGCACATCATGGGTGTTTGGAAGAAGAAACTATTATTGGGAGTAACTACAGAGTAGATGTTTCTGTACAGGCTTGTCTTGCTAAATCTGCAAAAACAGATGCACTGGCTAACACTGTTGACTACGTAACTTTAAATGCAATAGTTGTGGAAGAAATGAATACTCCTTCCAAGCTTCTAGAAACTGTTGTTCAGCGTATTATAAATCGAGTTTTTAGTGTTTGCTCAGAAGTAGAGTGGGCTTCTGTTTCAGTGTCAAAGCTAAATCCTCCAATAGGCGGGGATGTGGAAAAAGTAACCGTTGTTTTGGAGCAAAGCAGGGTTTAACTTTTTGGAACAAGAACATTTAGAGCACCTTTTTTTATAGAAATATTGAGTTCTTTTGATTTAATTATTATAGACTCTCCATCTAATTGGGTTAAAAATTCTTTTTGTTTTTTGTTGGTGACTTTTATGTTGTCAGTAAGAAAGTAATTTGCTTTATTATACCTCTTGTGTTTATTAAAAATAAGTTGACTTGCAAATAGTATTTTTTCAACAAAAGACAGTTGTTCAGTAAACACAACGTCTAATTTTCCATCTTGTAGCGATGCTTTTGGTGTAAAGGATAAGTTATATCCCATTTCATTAGAATTTGACACAAATAATACTAATGGGTCTAGTGTTTTCTTGAAATTATCAATCTCTAAATCAACTATTTGAGAGGGAGATTTGTAAAGAAGCGCTTTAAAGGAGGCACGTAAGTAAGAGATAATTTGCCTTTTTTTAAAGCCTGTATAATGATTAATAATTCTTGCGCCTATACCTAAACTCATATTACTAAAAAAGAAATGCTCATTTACTGTTCCAACATCAATCTTTGTGTTGTTGTATTGTTTAATAACCTCAAGGGCTTCATTTATTGAGGGTGATATCCCTAGATGCGATGCAAGACCATTCCCAGATCCAAGTCTTATAATTCCTAATAATATGGGAGAATATACAAGCTGAGAGGCTACTTCATTAACGGTGCCATCTCCTCCACAAGCTATTATTGCGTTTGCTCCTTCAAGTATAGAGGTTTTAGTAAGTGCAGCTGCGTTATTGGCGTACTTTGTGGTTTTAATAACAACGTGAAAATCATTATTATTCAAGAAAGAGGAAATAACCTGAGAATCTAGTTTGTTTTTTCCTTTACCCGAAATAGGATTTACAATAAAATGTATGCTTGTTTTTGTTCCCAATAAAGTGTTATGTTTTTGTTGTTTTTAAGCAATAATATTTAATTCTCTTGTGTGTCCTGTTTTTTTACTTAAATTTGCATTCCTTTTTGGCGTCTTGGCCGAGTGGCTAGGCAGAGGTCTGCAAAACCTTTTACAGCGGTTCGAATCCGCTAGACGCCTCAAGAATAAAACCTCAACTGTGTTGGGGTTTTTTATCTTATATCTTCGATCATCTGTTTTGGATTTAATTTATCTTTTGGCAGAAACCCTTTAGTTATAAGGGTTATTCCACAAATCAATAACAAAACACCTAATATTTTTTTGATGTTAATTATTGTTCCTGGTGTTAAATAACCTTTTAGACGTTTTGCTAACAATATTTTAATTAGGTCTGTAATGAAATAAGCACTAATTAAAGCGCCAAAAAACACAAAAAAGCGGTTTATATTTCCCTCCAAATTTGGCCCCACCACAATTATAATTCCTAGCCAAAAGACCAAGACCCCTATATTTATAAAGTTCAGAAAAAAACCTTTTAAAAACAACTGTAGGTAGTTGTTTTTTGGTGTTTCTAAATTTGTTTCTGTCTCTTGTTTGTTGGCTTTCTTTGTGAAAATTGTAATACCATAAACAGCTAAAAGTGTTCCCCCAAATATATAAAGGCCTGGTTGATTGCTTAAGTTTTCTAAAAGTTGATAACTACTAAAATAAGCAAGAAAAATAAATATTATATCTGCAATAATAACGCCTAAATCAAAAGCTACAGCAGCTCTAAACCCTTTAACTATACTTGTTTCTAAAAGAACAAAGAAAACGGGGCCTATCATAAAAGATAAGAAAAACCCAAGGGGAATAGCTGCTTGAATATCCTCGATCACTTTTTGCTAATCTTTAAAAATAATTCTTCCTCCAAACAATTTATTTTGTTTTAATTGTTTTGGTGTTCCATATACGAAAACGTCACCGCCAGAGAAAATCTTAACATTTAAAACATTTGTTGTGTGCACCGAGGCTTCTCCTCCTGCTTTTATAAACAATGAAGAGTTTTGTGCGGTTGTTTTACTTCCTTCGTAAACACCACCTGTTCGTAGTGTAAGATTCAACTTTGATGTTTGCCCTGTAGTGGTAACAACTCCTCCTGTTACGCTTTTTACTGACAAAAATTTAGTGTCGACTGAGGCAGTAATTTGCGCACCTTCTTGTGCTCTTAATGTTAATTCGTATTGTTTTAATTTACTTTTTACATTGATATTTACGCCTTCATTTGCGTCGATTTCATCAATAGAAGTATAATACAATTTAACGTTAGTGTTTTTTCCATTAAACATTTTATCTAATTTCATTCTTATTTTTAACTTATTATTTTTTTGAATTACACTCACATCATTTTTATTTTCTCCTGAAATAATAAGTTTGTTTTCATCTGATTTAATAAGTTCTATATTTATTAAATCATAAACTTTAAGTTCCGAAAATTCTCCTAAGGTTTTTGTTACAGAATTTTGTGAAAAAACTTGTGTGCATACAAAGAACACAATAAAATATATATGTTTCATTTTTGTAAATTATATTAAATTAAAATCTAAATGTCTTTTTATTAAATCGGCTTTCTTAACCTTAACTTGAACTTCATCTCCCAGTTGATATTTGTTTTTTGTTCGTTCTCCAACAAGCGCATAATGATCTTGATCAAAGGTATAATAATCTCCTTTTATATCTCTAATTCTAACCATACCTTCACATTTATTTTCAATAATTTCCACATACATACCCCATTCTGTCACACCTGATATAACCCCAACAAATGTTGTGTCTTTTTTGTCTTGCATATATTTTATCTGCATATATTTTATTGAATCTCTTTCTGCTTTTGTTGCTAAATTTTCCATTGCCGAAGAATGTTTACATTTCTCTTCAAAACTTGTTTCAGAAACTGAAGAATTTCCATCTAAATAATGTTGTAACAAACGGTGTACCATAACATCTGGATAGCGACGTATAGGAGATGTAAAATGACTATAATAATCAAAAGACAGACCATAATGTCCAATATTATGTGTAGAATATTCTGCCTTACTCATACAACGAATGGTTAATGTATCGACTAAGTTTTGTTCTTTTTTTCCTACTACATTACTTAGTAATTTATTCAAAGCGGAACTGATTTGGTTGGTTTGTTTTAAATTTAATTGATGGCCAAATTGAGAAACAACACGTTGTAAACTTTCAAGTTTTTGTTGGTCAGGAACATCATGGATTCTATAAATAAAGGTTTTTTTAGGAGATTGTTTTCCAATAAATTCTGCAACTTTTTTATTAGCTAATAGCATAAATTCCTCAATGAGTTTATTGGCATCTTTTGAGGTTTTAAAATAAACTCCCTCTGGTGTATTAGATGATGATAAATTGAATTTAACTTCAACTTTATCAAAAGAAATTGCGCCATTATTCATTCGTTTTTCCCTTAATATTTTAGCGAGTTTATCTAAATTAAGGACAGCGTCTTTTATTTGATGTGTTGTTTTGTATGCTTTTTTATTTAAAGCAATGTGCTTAGGAATATCAATATTTTTATTTTCAATGATATATTGAGCTTCCTCATAGCTAAAGCGAGCATCACTATAGGTTACCGTTCTACCAAACCATTGATTAATTAGTTCTGCTTTATCATTTAGTTCAAACACTGCAGAAAACGTGTATTTTTCTTCTAAAGGTCGTAATGAACAAGTATTATTAGATAATATTTCTGGTAACATAGGAACAACTCTATCAATAAGATAAACAGAAGTTGCGCGTTGATATGCTTCATCATCTAAAATAGTTCCCTCTTTTAAATAATGCGATACATCAGCAATATGAATACCTACCTCAAAATTACCGTTTGCTAATATTTGAAAAGAAAGAGCATCATCAAAATCTTTTGCATCTTTTGGGTCTATTGTAAAAGTTAAAATTTTCCGCATATCACGGCGTTTTTTTATCTCTTCCTTAGTAATAGATGTATCTAATTCATTTGCATAATCTTCAACTTCTTTTTCAAAGTTATAAGGAAGACCATAGTTAGCTAAAATAGCGTGTATTTCTGTTTGATGATCTCCTGCATCTCCCAAAATTTCTATAACTTTTCCAGTTGGGCATTCTGCTTTAGATTGCCATTCTACAACCTTTACCAGTACTTTCTGTCCTTCTTTTGCATTTTTGGTTTTCTTTAAAGGTATATATATATCTACAGGCATTTTTCGATCATCTGGAACAACAAAAGCAAAGTTTTTATTAATTTGTATGATACCAACAAATTCTGTTTTTGAGCGTTTTAATACTTGTGTAATCTCTCCTTCATGACGCCCTCTTTTTTTTCTTTTGTGTATATAAAATTCTACTTCATCTCCTGATAAAGCGCCAAATGTCTTATGAGTTGGTATATATACGTCTTGATCAAATTTTTCGGAAATAACATATCCAGATCCCTTAGAACTTAAGTCAAAAATACCTTTGTAGTATTTATCATTTGTTTTAATTGAATAACTCCCCCTTTTTACCTCTTCTATTTGGTTTGATATCATAAGGAAATGTAAGCATTCAATAACTTCTGCTCTTTTGATTGGACTGTGAAATCCAAGTTTCATAGAAATTTGTTTATGATTTAAATCTGGAGACGTTTGAAGAATAGATAAAATTCGAGGAATATACTTTTTGTAATTTTTATTTTTTTTTGGCATTACAGCTATTTGATAACAACAAATCTACAATTTTAAATTTAGCCTTTTTTGAAGAGAAATAAACTTTATCCACATTATATATCATTATAAATTTTTTCTTTTAATATTTAAAAATAAAATTGTTATTATAATTGCCTGTTAATTTCTGTAATAACTTTTACAATTACTATTATTTAACCTGAAAATTTACATATTTTAGTATTTTTTAATGTTAATAACTCATCTCATAATCTAAATAAATATGGGATTAAAATTAATAAGTAAACTTTTTTATATCATATTTTTTTTTAGTGATAAATAATTTAATACAAATTAAATTTATTTTTCATAATCTATGTTTTTTTATTAACAGGATATAAATAAAAGTATAAACACTTTTATTTTTTTGTAAGTTTACATGTCTACAATTAATCACATATTTATGAAAATTTCAATAGGAAATGACCACGCTGGAACAGAATATAAATTTAAAATAATTAATTTTTTAAAATCTAAGAATATAGAAGTTAAAAATTATGGAACAGATTCTAATGATAGTGTTGATTATCCAGATTTTGTTCATCCTGTTGCAAAAGATGTTGAAAATAGACATGTTGACTTTGGAATTCTTTTATGTGGTAGTGCAAATGGTGTTGCTATGACAGCTAATAAATATCAAGGTATTCGTGCTGGTTTGTGCTGGAAAAATGAAATTGTTGAATTAATACGTCAACATAATAATGCTAATGTTCTTTGTATCCCTGCACGTTATACAACTGAACAAGATATAATAAAAATGGTAGATACTTTTATTAATACAGATTTTGAAGGAGGAAGACACCAAAGACGTGTGGATAAAATACCTAGTTGTAATTAATATTTAAAATGGTTTCTATTTTTGTTAAATCATATCAAGAGCTTTCTAAATTAGAATTATATAAAATTTTACGATTAAGAGCAGAGGTTTTTGTTGTAGAACAAAATTGTGTTTATCAAGATATCGATAATAAAGATCAAAAAGCTCTACATGTTTTTTTAATAAAATCAGAAGAAATTATAGGTTATACAAGGTTGTTCTGGCCAGGAGATTATTTTAAACAAGCAAGTATAGGAAGAGTAGTTATCTCTAAAAAAGAAAGAAAAAACAATTATGGAACCCTACTCATGAAAGCTTCTATTAATGCTGTCTCTGAGAAAATGGAAGAAAACAAAATTAAAATTTCTGCTCAAACCTATCTAAAAAAATTTTACAATAATTTAGGTTTTTTAGAAACAGGAAAAGAATACTTAGAAGACGGTATACCACACATTGCTATGTTTAAAGAATAATTTTTATTCTATAATATTTGTTATTTCTATTTCTACTCGTCTATCAAATTTTGGATCACCCCCTAAAGGATATTTATGTTTTAATCCAACATATTTCATTCTTTTTCTAGCAACCCCATTTTTCATCAAGTATTCATAAATATATCTCGCTCTTGCTAAAGATAAATTTCTTCGTCCAGTTCCTCTATCAATAGCATCTCTTCCGTTTGCTGTGCAACAAACGTGACCCTGAATTGTAAAATAAACTTTATTTTTTTCTTTTAGTATTCTTGCTATTTTTTCAAGAACAGGAATAGATTCTTCTAAAATATAGCTGTATCCTGTTCTAAATAAAATTTTATTTAGAACAATTTTATCACCAACTAAAAGATTGCTTTCTAATGTTAAAGGTTTTTTTCTATTATCTATATTTTCTTTTTCTTCTTCAACTTTTACTACTTCTTTTTTAGGACTATTATATTCTATATTAATCTCTACTTTTCTATTTAATCCTCTTATAATATTTAAATCTTCTGCAGTTACAATTTTTAATAAAACCTCACCCTTTCCATCAACGTTGCTAATTAGTTTTTCGCTTATACCACCAAAGGAAAAAAGTTTTTTTATAGCATTTGCTCTATTTTGAGATAGTACTAAATTATAATTATTCGATCCTCTATCATCACAAAACCCATAAATAGATATTTTTTTTATTTTATTAATATCTAAATTTTGAGTAAATAATAAAAGTCTATTTTTTTCTGTTTCTGGTACTATATATTTATCGGTTTCAAAGTAAACCACATGCTGTATATTTGATTGAGCAATCAAATAGTTTATACTAAACATGAAGATAAAAATCAATTTTGGCATGCTTAAATATATTTAATTTATTTCAAAAGAGAATGATACCGATTCGTATCATCTAATATTGATAGTGCCTCTAAAATAGTTTTGTTCTTTAAAAGAGAATATTTATACATTCCTTCTCTATAAAAGTTTCTTTTTATAATTTCTTCTGACAACTTCCAGCTTATATTTTCCTTTGTTTTTTCTAAAGCCAATTCCTTTTCTTTATTCAGAGAATTTTTAACGACCAAAAGCGATGTATGTAAACTTTCTAAATTTTCCTCTTTACTGTAATCAAATAGGTTTTCTAAAGCATTTTCCGTGTTTGTTCCCAATGAAAAATTCTCTGACAAACAAAATGCCTTAAAATCTTTAAAAACAATGGGGTCTAAATCAAAATCTGATAAATTATCTACTTTATTTTTTCTAGAATAATCATTAACAAAGTTGAATATTAAATTTTTTTTTTCCAAAGCGGAAATCAAATTATAATCATCTCTTTTTCCCATTATAACATCCGGTTTTATACCACCCCCATCATAAACTATTCTTCCTTTTTTTGTTTTAAACGCTTTCTTTTCCTTTATTTTTTTTGCTTCTCCCGTAATAGACCGCTCACCGTAATTTAATGCCTGTATGCATCGCCCCGAGGGAATATAATAACGAGAAATCGTAACTTTAATTTGAGCTCCGTAAGGAAGCGGCTTGTGTTGTTGTACAAGACCTTTTCCAAAACTTCTTTTACCAACAATTATAGCACGATCTAAATCTTGAAGAGCACCAGCAACAATTTCACTGGCTGATGCACTTTTTTCATTAACCAGTACTATAAGAGGAATATCTTCGCTAATAGGCTGTTGTTGTGTAAAAAATTGGTTGTTATATTGTTCAATATTTGACCTTGTAGAAACAACAAGCTGGTCTTTTTTTACAAACAGATTTACTATTTTTACTGCTTCTTGAAGTAGTCCACCTGGATTATCTCTTAAATCAAGAATTAATCCTTTTGCCTCATCGACAAGCAAAAATTTTAGTGCCGATTCTACCTCTTGAGCGGATGTTCTCGAAAAGCGGTCTAATGCTATATAACCGATTTGATTATCCAACAATTTATATAAGGGAACGGCTTTTGGTTTTTTTTCACTACGAATTAATTCTACTTCTTTTTCTTCTAGACCTCTTTTGTAAGTTATATTGACTTTTGAATTTTTCTTACCTTTCAATAACATCTCAGCTTGTTCAAAAGATTCTGATAATAAAGTTCCATTAATTTTAATTATTTCATCACCTGATTTTAAACCAGCCTTATCTGCAGAAAATTCTATTAAAGGCTCATCAATAATTAATTTCTTATCTATAATTTTTACTGTTGCTCCAATACCCACATAAAGACCAGAACGATAAATTTTTGCATTCTCAACGTCTTGTTCACTACTATATATGGTGTATGGGTCAAGGTTAGAGAGCATGTGATTTACACCTTTTTCCATAAGCTCTGCAGGGTTGGTTTTGTCTACATAACTCATGTTAACCTCTTTAAAAAGAGTATTATAAATTTCTATTTGTTTTGCAATTTCAAAGAAATCAAAACGAAACCCCAATAGAGTAAACGCTATTGCAACAGAAAATAATGAGAGTCCTATCTTTTTTTTACTCATAAATTCCTTTTTTTAAATTTTTCTGAAACTATTTTGATTTTATCTACCATTTGGTTCCAATCAGGCTTCTCCTTACTTATGTAAATTAACATGAGTGTATAGTTGTTTGTGGATTCGTTTAGTATTGGCCAAAAATATTTTTTTAAAGACGCTCTCATCTGTCGCTTTATTCTATTTCTATGAACTGCCAATCTAAAGTTCTTTTTTCCCACAGACACACCAATTGCTGTTTCATAATTCCGAAGAAAAATAAGCCTAAAAGGAAACACATTGATAGAATTTCCTTCTTTAAATAAAACCTCAATTTCCTTTTTTCCTTTTAATCTTTTCACTCTTTTTCTAAAACCAAGTTATTATTGTCGAGGTTAATATCAGCAACTTTTAGTTCGGGGTCAAGGGTTATTTTTTTTACATCTTTATTATTGTTCAACAAAAATGAATAGGTTGGATATGCCCATGCACAGTCTTTTAGTATAATTGTGGTTTCGTCTGTAGGTTTTTCTCCACGCATCATTTGTAATGGGATATAATATTTTATAATTTCGCCATCAGTATATTCTATTTCTAGCTCTGTAGGCATTGGAACCAATCCTATTCTTTCAATTATAATTTCAGTGTTTTGTTCTTTTTTCTCTACTGATTTTATTCCATAATCTATAACATTATCAGTTTTCGTCCAATCTGTAAGATACCAGTCCAATTCTAAACCCGATGCTTTCTCCGCACAACGAATAAAATCATTAGGCGTTGGATGCTTAAAAGCCCAAGAATCAAAATAGTCGAGGAGTGTTTTTTTAAAAGCTTTTTCCCCAATAATATATTTTAGTTGTCTTAAGAAAATAGCACCTTTTACGTAAGAAGAGGTGCCGTAAGCAGCATTATATTCATAGCGATCTGCATGTGTGCTTTGTGGTTGTTCAAAACCACTCAATGCATATCGAACATAGCGCCTATAAGCTCTTTCAAAATATTTTTCTTCATCAATATTCATCACATCAACCTCTGCCATTGTGCAAATATACTCTGTAAAACCTTCATCCATCCAAGGATGGTTTCCTTCGTTTGTTGCCATCAAAAATTGAAACCATGTATGCGCCAATTCATGTGAGGTAACTCCAACCAAACTTTCAAAGCTTCGCTCCCCCGTAATTAGTGTACACATACCGTATTCCATGCCGCCATCTCCTCCTTGAATTACAGAGTATTGTTTGTATGGATAAACCCCAATATTTTCATTAAAAAATGCCATGAGTTTTGCTGTAACGGGTTGCAAATTACGCCAACGTTTTTGATAGTCCTCACCCAAAGTGCTTTTGTAATAAAAATGAAGCATTGGTCCATTTTCTATTTGTAATTTATCATGAATATAATCGGGATCAGCAGCCCACGTAAAGTCATGAACATTTGGTGCAATAAAATGCCAAGTGTTTGTTTTCTTTCTTTTTTTCTTTTTGGTTATAGGAACAATTTTTATGTCCTTTTCATTTTGTAAATATCCAGTCCCACCAACCACGTAGCTGTTGTCAATTGTAAGTTTTAAGTCAAAGTTACCCCAAACCCCATGAAATTCACGGCCGATATAAGGGTCTGCGTGCCAACCTTCAAAGTCATACTCTGCTAATTTTGGATACCACTGTGCCATAGAAAGTACAACCCCTTCAGAACTGTTCTTTCCAGAACGTCTAACATTCAAAGGAACTTGTCCCTCAAAATTCATCTTAAAAGTTGTTTGTTCCCCAGATAAAATAGGATTTTTTAGTTCAACTTCTAAAATAGTTCCAGAAAGCGTTGTTTTTAGTTTTTCTCCATCTTGAGTTAAGTTTAAAACATTTAAAAACCCTTGATCTTCTGGAGCCAGATTTTGAATTCTGTTCATTACTCTGCTATCAGGATCAGCAATAGTTCTGGAGCGAACATCCATTTCACTACCAGGTTGAAAGGCATTAAAATATAGGTGAAAAAATACTTTTTTTAGTGAGTCAGGAGAATTGTTCGTATAGATTAATTGTTGGGTTCCAGAGTAATTAAAAGTTTCAACATCCATTTTAACCACCATAGTATAATCTACATGTTGTTGCCAGTATCCACTAGTATTTCTCTGACTAAACAATAATGACGCACTACAAAGCACGAGAGCAGTTAATATTCTTTTTATTTCCATATTATTTTGATAATTTAGATGCCATTATTAGGGCGTTGTATGCGTTAACCAATTTTCCAGATTTACAAAGCCTATTGAACTCTACAGAAGAACCGTTTCCAAGAATTACTTTTTTTTGTATTGGAAGTCCAGACTCCATTAATATTGTTTTTACTTGTGCAGCACTCAAATTTGGATATTGAGAAAATAATAGCGCCGCCACACCTGCAACTAACGGAGAAGCCATAGACGTCCCTTGAGCAAACTCATAGTCGTTTTTTGGATAAGTAGAATATATTTCTGTACCAGGAGCAAAAACATCCACACTGCTTTTTCCGTAATTAGAAAAGCCAGCAACCAAACTAGAGCTGTAATCGTTTGTGGTTGCACCAACCCTTAAAAAGGTATCAGAGATTTCTGCACCAGTGCCAATTTGGTCGTTAGGGTAATTTTCAATTTGATCTGAATTATTTCCATCATTACCCGCAGCAGCAACTATTAAAACATTATTTTTTGCTGCATATGCAATAGCATCTCTAACCCAATCACTATGGTTTGAAAAACCTTTTCCAAAACTCATATTTATAACCTTAGCACCATTGTCAACAGCATAATACACCCCCAAAGCTACATCTTTGTCATATTCGTCACCATTGGGTGTATTTCTAATTGCCATTATTTTTACATTGTTGGCAGCACCGTTAATCCCAATTCCATTGTTTCTTGTAGCAGCAATAATTCCAGACACATGCGTTCCATGGCTTCGACCTTTTTTTGGCATAACATTATTATTTCCATAGTTTCTATCATTCAAATCATTTGGGTCATCATTTACAATAGATCGGCCATCAAAATCAATGTTCAGGTTGTAATCAAGACGCTCGTTAAAAGATTTTAGATCTCTATTAAGGTCCTTTTTTAAGCCCCCAATAGTGTCGTAGCCAAAACCGTAGGATTGTTTTATGATGCTTACATTACGCACCAATGATTGGTCTTTAGTATTTATATTATATACATCCTCTTTTGTAAAAGATTCTTTTTTGAGGTAATTCAGAATTGCTCTTTCTGCAGTGTTGATTTGCTCTAATACTGAGCTGTACTGTTGTTTTAGTTCAGTATATTTTTTTCTTTCCTTATTATATGTTTCTTGAGCTTCATTGTACCTTGGGTGAGAAGTATTCTTACTTGCTAAAAGACGTACAAATTCTAGCTGTTCATTGTCGGCTTCTCCAAGAAAATTCCAACCATTAACATCATCAACATAACCATTTTTGTCATCGTCAATTCCGTTGTTTGGAATTTCGTCTTCATTAATCCATATATTATTTTTTAGGTCTTCGTGTGTAATATCTATGCCTGAATCTATTACTGCAACAACAACGGTTTTGCTGTTGGGTTTTACAAGTTGTTCATAGGCTAGATTTAAGCTAACTCCAGGTATGGTGTCTTTTTTTAAGTCAAAATGGCTCCAACCTTTTTTTTCAATTTCTGTAAGTTCAGTGAATTTTGTGGGGGTTTGATCAATATTTTCAATAGGCGTAGAGAGAATCGGCGCTGTGGAACCACAGCTAGCCAATACAAATGTACCCGCAAAAGCTAGGTGTTTTAAAGAGGAACTTAAGGCTAAGTTTTTCATAGTGTTTAGAATATAGAGTTAAAAGAATGGGTTTTATCTAGTCTTACACCTTTTTCTGTGTGCTTGACAGTTATGATTTCATTTCTGGCATCATGCTCCATAAATAAATAATAATTTTGACTTGCAGCGAGGTTAAGAAAAACCTCTTTTTCTTGTAGAGTAAGCAAAGGGCGGGTGTCGTATCCCATAATAAAAGGCAACGAAACATGTCCTGCAGTTGGCAACAAATCAGCCATAAAGCACAAGGTTTTACCTTTGTATTTTATCATTGGAATCATTTGCTTTTCGGTGTGCCCATCCGCAAAAAAAACATCAAACTCAAGAGGAGAGTTTTTTAATATATTTTCTTTTGGACAGTTCAAGTATTTAAGGTTTCCAGATTGCTCAATAGGCTCAATGTTCTCCATCAGAAAAGATGCTTTCTCGCGTTTATTTGGTGTTTTCGCCCAAGACCAATGCTCTTTATTGCTCCAATATGTTGCATTTTTGAATGCGAGTTGATATCCTGTTTTATTTGTATTCCACTCGACGCCACCGCCACAATGATCGAAATGTAAATGTGTAAAGAAAACATCGGTGATATCGTCTTTATGAAACCCATGTTTGGCTAAAGCTTGCTCTATACCCTGTTCTCCCCAACGATAATAGTAATTAAAAAATTTATCCGTTTGTTTGTTACCCATCCCTGTATCAACTAAGATTAAACGATTGCCGTTTTCAATAAGCAAACAACGCGCAGCAATATCAATCATGTTGTTTTGGTCTACAGGGTTTGTTTTGGACCAAATGGATTTTGGAACGACGCCAAACATAGCCCCACCGTCAAGCTTGAAATGACCTGTATTTAATGCGTAGAGCATCATGGTTTTTTAGAATAAAAAAGCCCAGTTAGTTCCTTACCAAAATCTATAAAAGCAATAGTCTCATCGGTTCGTGCCAGTTTAATTTTATTAAAAATGAAGAGCGCTTCGCCATTGCTTTCTATATTAAAAAGAGGATTGTTTTCGAAAAAACGAATAATTTCTTCTGTAAAAAATTCACGAATTTCTGATTCATCATTTCCATGAAGCAGAAATTTTTTAGAAAAATCTGGATATGTTTCAAAGTCAATGTTCTTGTAACCTTTGAATGACATTACTTTATCAAATATTATCCCTAGAACACCTTCTTTTTCCATCGAAAACGATGGAATTTTATTGTTTAATTTTAACACCATTACTGTTGTGTTAAATGTTTCGGCAGTAAAGGCCTGTCCCTCGTTGAATGTGACGTCACAAATTTCCCATGATGCATTGAAATCGTCAAAAGAACTTTTAAGACAGTTGTACTTGCGCTCAATAGGTCTGATTTCAAAAAACTTAAAAGTTTTTAAGTAAGTTGTGTCCCATACAACTTGACTATTATATCTATAATTGTTTTCAGTAGCTAAATTTTTTAATCTTATTTGTCTTTGCGATAGTTTAGCTGCCGAACTATTTAAACTAATTTTTAACGCCCTATTATACGTTGAGTAAGAAACATGTGAGTCCAGACCTGTTATAAAAGCCTTGCCCCCTCCAGCCCTGTGTGATTTTAGAAATTCAACAAGATAATCCATGTATGTGATTCCTACTAGTCTTGCTTCTGACAAATCAATATTTACGCTTGCCCCAAAAGGAATTTGGGAAACAAGCTTATCTATTTTTAAGATTCCGAGAAAATTTGCAACACCTTTAATTTTTAAATCGAAGACTTGTTCTGATATTTTTGTTAATTTATGATTAGAGAAATATACCATTCTAAAAAACTGAGTAATGGATAAATTAGCTAGTAGCATGTGGGTAATTAATACTAACAATAACCCTCCTACTAAACCAACCAACAAATTGGTGTAAAGTGTCAAAACCATTGTTCCAACAAAAAACACTAGTTGCTCAGGCCCTTGATTATAGGCTTGCTTGAAGACTGCAGGAGAAGCGAGTTTAAACCCTGTGTAAACCAATAGAATTGCAAAAGCACAGAGAGGAACCTGTCTTAATACTGGCCCCAATATGACAATAAAAACTAACAGCAACAGCCCTTGATACATGTTTGACCATTTTGTCTTAGCGCCATTGTGAATGTTAACAGTACTTCTAATAATCACTGCAATAATAGGGAGGCCACCAATTAAACCAGCCGCCACTGTGCTTAAACCAATTCCAGTAAGGTCTTTATTTAAATCTGTTTTTCTTTTATACGGATCGATTTTATCCACCGCTTTTGCAATAGCAAGCGATTCAATGCTCGTAATTATTAAGATAGAAAAAACCGTAGTCCAAAACTCGATGGTGTTGATTTTACTAAAGTTAGGGTGCATAATGGAATCCATAATGGAGTCTGGAATATCTAATAATAAACTCGGCCCAACTTCATAAGAGTTACCAAACAGAGAAAGATTATGAAGCTCAAAGAAATTAAATAAATATACAAATGGAACCGAAAGCGCTATAACCCAAATTGGGCCAGGTAAAAGGCTAAAAACTTTATTACTTGTTTTAGAATGAAACAATAACAATAACAAACCTGTTAAGGAAATAACAATAACAAAAGGATTGGCTTGTGGAAGTAATATGAAAGCATCGACGAGGTTTTGTACAATACTTGAATCATCAGAGTACGTTCCCATTGCAACATGGATCTGTTTTGCAAAAATAATTATACCAATTGCCGCTAGAATACCATGAATTACTGTGCTGTGAAAGATATCTGCCAGTCTGCCTAGCTTTAAGACTCCTAACAAGACTTGAATAGCTCCTGACATAACTACAGCAGCCAGTACGTAATTAAACGCTTGTCCCGTCCCATCATCCATAAGAACGATGCCTAAAAGAATTACACCAATAACTCCTTTCGCTGGGCCGTTAACAGAAATATGCCCGCCTCTGTAAAATGTCGTCACTACACCCCCAACAATCGCCGAGAAAATACCCGCCATAGCAGGCGCCCCAGCGGCTAAAGCAATTCCTAATGACAAAGGTAAAGCAATAAGCGCTACACTTAAAGCAGCGACCAAATCGCCTTGCCAGTTTTCAATTAGCCCTTGAAGACCTTTTTTTGGTTTGTTTTCCATCTTTTAAAGCGTTGAATGTAAAACACATTACCCCACTAAGCTAAAATACTAAATATCTGTAATTATTTATAAATATAGTAGCCCTTATTTATATAAACTTGAAAAACAGAACTGTACTGGTTATGTTGGATTTTCTAAACTAGAGTCACGCCAATTCTGTCAAAAGTGTTGATAAGGTTGATTTTATTTAGAGTCTTTTAATCGTTTAGCTTAAGAACAGCCATAAATGCTTCTTGCGGGATTTCTACACTACCTACTTGACGCATTCTTTTTTTACCTTTCTTTTGATTTTCCAAAAGCTTGCGTTTTCTCGAAATATCACCACCATAACATTTGGCGGTTACATCTTTTCGAACGGCCTTTACAGTCTCTCGTGATATGATTTTGGCACCAATAGCCGCTTGAATAGGAATATCAAATTGTTGTCTAGGAATCAACTCTCTAAGTTTACCACACATCTTACGACCAATTTTTTGGGCATTATCTAAATGTATAAGTGCAGAAAGCGCATCAACAGACTGGCCATTGAGAAGAACATCAACACGAACCAATTTTGATTCACGCATTCCTATAGGGCTATAATCAAAAGAGGCATAACCTTTAGAAACTGTTTTTAGGCGATCATAAAAATCAAATACAATTTCTGCCAAAGGCATATCAAAAGATAATTCAACACGTTGGGTGGTAAGGTATGTTTGATTTGTGATTTGACCTCTTTTTTCTATACACAAAGACATCACATTTCCTACAAAATCTGATTTAGTGATGATTGTTGCCTTAATGTATGGCTCTTCAATGCGATCTAAAGTGGATGGGTCGGGTAGGTCAGACGGATTGTTTAGTAATATTATTTCATCTGGGTTTTTTCTAGTGAAAGCATGATAAGATACGTTTGGCACTGTTGTGATAACCGTCATATTAAACTCTCGTTCTAACCTTTCTTGAATAATTTCTAAGTGGAGCATTCCAAGAAAACCACAGCGAAAACCAAATCCTAAAGCTGCCGAGCTCTCGGCCTGAAAGACAAGCGACGCATCATTCAATTGCAGCTTCTCCATAGAGGCTCTAAGCTCCTCATATTCTTCAGTATCAACAGGGTATATTCCTGCAAATACCATTGGTTTTACATCTTCAAATCCGTCCACTGCCTCTTGAGTGGGGTTTTTAGCATCTGTTATAGTGTCTCCAACTTTCACTTCGCGGGCATCCTTAATTCCAGTAATTAGATATCCAACATCACCCGCTTTGATTTCTTTTTTGGGCGTTTGTGTTAAGTTTAGTGTTCCAACTTCGTCTGCACCATATGTTTTGCCTGTGGCAATAAACTTTACAGATTGATTTTTTTTAATACTCCCATTAACCACCTTAAAATAAGTTTCAACTCCTCTAAAAGAATTGTAAACAGAATCAAACACTAACGCTTGAAGTGGTGCTTCAGGATCTCCTTTTGGCGCAGGAATAGTATTTATAATTGCTTCTAGAATAGACTCAATACCAAGACCAGTTTTTGCACTTGCAGGGATTACTTCTTCGGCATCACACCCTAAAAGATCTACAATATCATCAGTAACCTCTTCGGGGTTGGCGCTTGGCAGGTCAACCTTGTTTAAAACAGGAATGATTTCTAAGTCATTTTCTAAAGCAAGATATAAGTTTGAAATGGTCTGGGCTTGAATGCTTTGAGCGGCATCAACAACTAATAATGCGCCTTCACAGGCAGCAATTGAACGGGAAACTTCATAGCTAAAATCAACATGGCCAGGAGTGTCAATAAGGTTCAATATATAGTGTTCGCCTTTGTATTCATATTCCATTTGAATGGCATGAGATTTAATTGTAATCCCACGTTCGCGCTCAAGATCCATATTATCGAGGAGTTGATTTTGTTTTTCTCGCTCAGTTACAGCTCCTGTAAAGTCCAAAAGACGATCGGCCAAGGTGCTTTTTCCGTGGTCAATGTGCGCAATTATACAAAAGTTTCTTATGTTTTTCATTCAGTTTTGTGCCTGGTTTTAAGAGAACAAAAGTAAGTAAATTTATAAGACCAGATAGTCTTATGGTTTATTGATGCTCAATAAGTCTATTTATTCGCCGTATTGCTTCTTCTTTTCCTATGAAAAAAACAATATCAAACACATCGACACCTTCCAAGGCTCCAACAAGTGCGACTCTTAGAGGCATCATTACCTTTCCAAATCCAACTTCTTTTTCTTTTATCCAATTAGAAACATCGGTTTTTAAGGTATTTGCAGTCTCATCATTTGCGTTGTCAATTACATGAACAAGCTCGGACAAAAGTTCTGCAGAGCCCTCTTTCCACGCTTTTTTTAATGCTTTCTCATCATACTCATTTGGTGCCTTAAAGAAATATTTTCCAAGTCGTAAAAGTTCAGGAACAAGTTGTGCTCGCTCTTTTATGAGGCCGATAACAAGTTCAATATAATTTAAATCAAAAGTTTTTAATGTCTTATCGACCGCTATGAGCTGTTTTGCTAGTTCTGCATTTTGAGATTCTTGAATATAAGCATGATTGTACCATTTTATTTTATCAGGATCAAAACGCGCCCCTGATTTATTAACTTGATTTAAATCAAATGCTTGAATAAGGTCTTTCAGACTAAAAAGCTCTTGCTCAGTTCCTGGATTCCAACCCAAAAAGGCAAGAAAGTTTATGACTGCTTCAGAAAGATATCCACTTTCTTTATAGCCCATAGCATGTGTGTTTTCGTCTTTCCATTCTAAAGGAAAAACAGGAAATCCAAGCTTATCGCCATCTCTTTTGCTAAGCTTCCCCTTTCCTGTTGGTTTCAATATTAGAGGAAGGTGTGCAAATTGAGGCGCTTCCCACTCAAAAGCCTCATAAAGTTGATGGTGAAGTGCAAGAGAGGGTAACCATTCTTCTCCTCTTACGACATGAGAAATTTGCATTAAGTGATCGTCTACAATATTTGCTAAATGATATGTGGGCATACCATCAGACTTGAAGAGTACTTTGTCGTCTAGCGTATTGCTCTCAACACTAATTTGCCCCCTAATAATGTCGTTCATTAGAATTGTTTTGTCCTGAGGCATCAAAAATCGCACAACATATGGCACACCACTTTTTATTCTTTCTTTCGTTTCATTCTCAGTTAAAACCAAAGAGTTTACAAGCCTTCCTCTTGTTCTGTTGTGCCAGTTGTAAATAAAGGTTTTGCCTTTTTCCTCGTGATTTTTTCTTTCTTTCGCTAAATCCTCCGCCGTATCAAAGGCGTAGTAGGCTTTTCCTTTTTTGATGAGGACATCAATGTACTTTTTGTAAATTTCTTTTCTTTCACTTTGCTTGTATGGCCCAAAATCACCTTCTTTTCCTGGCCCTTCATCAAATGGTATTTGACACCAATTAAGCGCATCAATAATATATTTTTCCGCACCAGCAACATAGCGGTTTTGATCGGTGTCTTCTATGCGTAAAACAAAAGTGCCATTATGTCTTTTTGCAAATAGGTAATTAAAAAGAGCGGTGCGAACTCCCCCAATATGAAGTGGCCCTGTTGGGCTTGGCGCAAAACGAACGCGAACAGATTTTTCCATTGAATTTAGTCTTGATGCAAAGATATACTCACTTAAGCGAACACCCAAACAAAAACAGCTTTGGTTTTTTTGCTTTCAATTCTCTTTTAAACATCTGAATTATTATTGTAGATTTATAGCCTACAAAAAGGCGTATTGAATCATTTTATTGACATAAAAATTAAACTAGAGCAATTTATTAAGCGCTATTATATGAGCGCTCTTTTAAAGGGCGCTTTACTGTTTTTTGGAATTGGGTTATTGTATGCTCTTTTTTGGGTTTCTATCGAACATTTTTTTTGGATTTCATCATCAGGAAGAATGATTGTTTTTTGGTCATTAGTTTTTTTTGAAATGATTTTGTTTTACAAATTACTATGTGTCCCATTATTTAAGTATTTGAAAATCCGTTCTGGAATAAGTGACGAAGAAGCAGCAAAAATTATTGGCGATTTTTTTCCTGAAATAAGCGATAAATTATTGAACGTTATACAGCTGAATACTTTGCCAATATCAGAGCTTATTGTTGCAAGTATTCAACAAAAGACTGAAGAGTTTGGCAGTGTTTCATTTAAAAAAGCGGTACAATTTAAAGAGAATTTAAAGTATTTGAAACATGTCGCTTTACCCCTAATCATTATTGGTGTTGTTTACGCTTCTGGCGGTCAGTCAAACCTAAAGCAAAGCCTAAATCGTGTTGTTGACTATAAAACAACCTATACACCCCCAGCTCCTTTTCAATTTGTTGTAATAAATAGCGCTTTAGAAACTATTGAAAATCAACCTTTTGTTTTGGACATTAAAGTAGAGGGCAATGTAGCGCCAGAACAGCTTAAAATTACCTTTGAAAATCAAACTTATTTTTTAAAAAGAATAAATGACCAGCGGTTTCAATTTAAATTTCAAAATCCAAAGAAAGACATTCAGTTTCAAGTTTCATCAGGAAATGTAATTTCAAATTTATTTGAATTGAAGGTTTTGAGCGCACCAAAAATTTTGAATTCAACTTTATTAGTCGATTACCCCACATACACAAAATTAAAAGACCAGTCTCTTTCTAGTTTTGGAAACATCACCATCCCTGAAGGCACCATATTGACTTGGAAATTTTTAACTAAATCTACCGATACTGTTACTTTTTTCAATCAAAATTCTGTTTTATATTTTAACAAATACGACAATAAATTTACATTATCAAAACAGGTTTTTACCGACTTGTTGTATGACATTAATACAAATAATGATCAATTAAAAAATTTCGAAACACTTTCCTACGAAGCTCGAATTATAAAGGACCGCCCGCCAGTTATTGATGTTCAACAACGTGTTGGAAATTCAATTGAAGAAGAGCTTTATTTTTATGGACAAATCAGTGACGATTATGGAATATCATCACTACAATTACACTATTACCCTGTAGACAAAGCGAATTTAAAAATTATAAAAACAATAAGTTTTAATGAAACGTTTGATTTTACCTATCAATTTCCTGTGGGACTGTATCTATTGTCCGACACATCATATGAATTGTTTTTTGAGGTTATAGATAATGACCCTTTTCCTGGCCCAAACAAATCAAGATCCAAGATTTTTACATTCCTGTCAAAAAGTGAAAACGCTCTTAAAGAGAAACAACTCAACGAACAAAAAGAATTGGTTGATGATTTAGAAAACACATTTAATACATTTGAAAAGCAACAGGAATTAGTTGATGATTTTACAAAGCAACAACTTCAAAAAGAGCGTCTAAATTATAATGATCAGGAAAACACACAAGATATCATAAATCGCCAAAAGAAACAGGACGAAATGATAAAACGTTTTAATGAACAAATGAAAAAAACATTAGAACAGTTCCCAGATGAATCTCCTGACACTTTTAAAAAGAACTTGTCTGAACGCATAGAGGAGCAAAACAAACGTTTAGAGGAAAACGAGAAAACATTAGAAGAGCTTGAAGAGTTGGCAAAACAAATGAAGCAAGAAGAGCTCTTAGATAAATTACAGAAATTAGGGCAACAAAGTAAGAATAAGCAGAAAAGTTTAGAACAAATGCTTGAACTTACAAAACGCTATTATGTTTCAAAAAAATCAGAGCAACTTAAAAGTAAACTTAAGGACCTTAGTCAAGAGCAAACTAAACAAGCCGAAAAATCAAAAAACAACAAAAGTGAAGATCAGTCCAAACTAAACCAAAATTTCAATGACATTTCAAAAGAATTAGAAGAGCTTAGAAAGCAAAACAATTCGTTAAGCAAACCTTTTGACTTTCCTGACACAAAACAAGAAGAGTTATCCATACAGACCGATCAAAACGAAGCCAAAGCCAACTTAGAAGAATCAGAAAAATCAAAACTGACAGAAAAAAACAAAAACTCATTAAAAAAGGCAAGCAAAGCCCAAAAGAAAGCGGCTCAAAAAATGAAACAGCTTGCCGCTCAATTGGTTCAAAGCATGTCTGACGGCTCATCGATACAGCTAACAGAAGATATCGAAATACTAAGGCAGATACTTGACAATCTTCTTATTTTTTCTTTTGAACAAGAAGACCTTATAAAGCAGACTGTATCCGTTAAAATCATTAAAACTCAAAAGAATCTAAGGACACATTTTGAACATATTGATGATAGTTTGTTTGTTGTTTCTTTGCGTCAACCTATGATTTCACAACAAATTAATGATGAAATATCGGGCGTATATTATAATATTGATAAAACTTTGAGCACTCTTTCAGAAGGTAGAGATTATGAAGCCAAAGCAGCACAGCAGTATACGGTGACTTCTACTAATAATCTTGCAAATATGCTCAGCGATGTGTTAACTAATCTTGAAATGCAAATGCAGCCTAATCCGGGACAAGGTCAAGGCGATATGCAATTACCAGATATTATTATGAGCCAAGAAGATTTACAAAAGCAAGCTCAGGAAATGATGAATGGAAATAAGGAGGGTTCGCAAAAGCCTAGTGAAAAAAGAGATCAAGACAGCTCAGAACAGTCAGGAGAAAATGGTAAGAAAGAAGGTTTACACTCCGGAGAATCGACAGGGAATAAATCTGACAGATCATCACCATCAGAAGGTCAATCAGAAACAGATCAATATTTTGACCTTGAAGAGTCGAGCGAGGCGTTGTTTCAATTGTACAAACAGCAACTAGAATTAAGGCAGAACCTTGAAAAGATATTAAAAAAAGAAGGTCTTTTGGACGAGGGTAAATCTACTTTAGACTCTCTTGAAAAATTAGAGCAACTTATTGTAAATCAAGGAGTTACTAAGAATTCGTTAGAAAAAATGAATGCGTTAAAATATGAATTTCTTAAACTTGAAGATGCATTGCTAAAAAAAGGAATGTCACCCAAAAGACAATCAAGAACAAATAAGAAAAGGTTTTCAAAGTCAAATACCATGACTGAAGAGGAAATAAAACAGCTTTTTGGAACAGAAGAGATTTTAAACCGAAAGGCATTACCTTTGCGGCAAAACATTAAGAAAAAAATTCAGGACTATTTCAATATTAAAAATGATTAATTTTAACAACACAACACTTTTCAATTTACCATCAGAGGCTCAATTAAAAACCTGGTTACAATCGATCATAGAACAAGAGGGTTACATTGAGGGAGAGTTAAATTTTTTATTCTGTGATGACGATCATCTCCATAAATTAAATGTTGAGTTTTTGAACCACGATACTTTGACCGACATCATTACATTTGATTACAACGTTGGGCGTCAAGTATACTCAGATATTTGTATTTCCATTGACCGTGTTCAAGACAATGCCTTAATTCACAAGGTAAGCTCCATCAATGAACTTAGTCGCGTTATGGCTCATGGAGTACTACATCTTTGTGGTTATAAGGACAGTACAATCGAAGAAAAAGAAGAAATGCGAAGCAAGGAGGACCTTTACCTTTCGCAGTTGGATTTAAACATATAAGCGTATATTTGCACAAAATTGTTCCACATGGAACATAATTAGTTTCTAAGGATGTTTGAAGGTATTTATGATGTTATTGTTGTTGGCGGGGGGCATGCCGGGAGTGAGGCTGCTGCTGCTGCTGCTAATATGGGAAGCAGAACCCTCTTAATCACCATGAATTTGCAAAATATTGCACAGATGTCTTGTAATCCTGCTATGGGTGGAATAGCAAAAGGGCAAATTGTTCGTGAAATTGATGCTCTTGGTGGTTATAGCGGAATTGTAAGTGACACTTCTGCGATTCAATTTAAAATGCTAAACAAATCCAAAGGCCCAGCGATGTGGAGCCCACGTGTTCAAAGCGACAGAATGCGCTTTGCAGAGGATTGGAGAATGCTATTGGAACAAACAAAAAATTTAGACTTTTATCAAGAAATGGTTGTCGGCCTTTTACTGCAAGGAGAAAAAGTGGTTGGGGTAAAAACATCATTGGGTTTGGAAATTAAGTCAAAAACAGTTGTTCTTACAAACGGCACTTTTCTTAATGGACTTATTCATATTGGGGATAAAAATTTTGGTGGAGGAAGAGCTGGAGAAAAGGCTGCAACAGGAATCACAGAACAACTCATAGATATAGGGTTTGATTCCGGGAGAATGAAAACCGGCACACCTCCAAGGGTAGATGGACGCTCTCTTGATTTCTCAAAAATGATAGAGCAACCAGGAGACTCAAAGCCGCAAAAATTTTCTTATTTGAACACTACTGCGCCCTTGCAGAATCAACGCTCCTGTCACATGACGCACACAAGTCTTGAAGTTCATGACTTATTAAGAGATGGGTTTGACCGCTCACCAATGTTCAATGGAAGAATACAAAGTATTGGTCCGAGGTATTGCCCTTCAATCGAAGACAAAATTAACCGATTTTCTGAAAAAGAACGACACCAAATTTTTGTTGAGCCAGAAGGATGGAATACCGTTGAATATTATATCAATGGATTTTCAACTTCACTTCCAGAGGATGTTCAATATAAAGCTTTAAAAGCAGTAAAAGGGTTTGAAAACGTTAGGTTTTTTAGACCGGGTTACGCCATTGAGTACGACTACTTCCCTCCTACTCAGCTAACCCATTCTTTGGAAACAAAACTAGTTAGCGGCTTGTTTTTTGCGGGGCAAATTAATGGCACTACTGGTTATGAAGAGGCGGCCTCACAGGGGCTTATAGCAGGAATTAATGCAAGTTTAAAAGTTCAAGAAAAAGATGCATTTATACTTAGAAGAGATGAGGCTTATATTGGCGTTCTTGTTGATGATTTAATCACAAAAGGAACGGAAGAGCCTTACAGAATGTTTACTTCTAGGGCAGAATACAGAACACTTTTGAGGCAAGATAATGCAGATTTACGATTAACGCCAAAAGGTCACGAACTAGGAATTGCCAGCGATGAACGTTTAAAACGGATGGAGTTTAAACTTAAACAATCGAACGATTTCATTTCTTTTTTTAAAAAACAAAGCGTTAAGCCAGAAGAAGCAAATCCGGTATTGGAGTCAAAGGGGTCTTCACCTATTAAGCAATCTGACAAGATGTTTAAAATATTCTCAAGGCCAAATATTACCATTAATGACGTAAGAAAATTTGAAGCAGTAGAGACTTACGTTAACACAAAAAAATTGGATGATGAGGTTATAGAACAAGCAGAAATTCAAATTAAATATTCTGGCTACATTCAGAAAGAAAAAAATAATGCTGACAAATTAATCCGGTTAGAGTATGTTAAAATTCCAAAGGAATTTGATTACTCTAAAGTTAAATCTATGAGCTATGAAGGGCGTGAAAAGTTAAGTGCAATTCAGCCCATAACTGTTGCTCAAGCTTCTAGAATTAGCGGCGTATCTCCAAATGATATTTCTGTTTTATTAGTGTTTTTGGGCCGTTAATCAGGATATTTTATATTTTTGTTCCACGTGGAACATATGAAAAAAAGCAATAAATTATTTCTAAACACCAAAGACTTTTCTGTTACCGGAGAAAGCTTTAAATTGTTTTACAACATTGAGTCAGACATGTTGGTAACAATACCACAGCCCAAAGCAGACAGGCTTTCATCATATTATAAAAGCAAACAATATATTTCTCATGTAACTCAAAAACGTAATCTTTTTGACTGGATTTATTTTATTGTAAGAAACTATACATTAAGCTCTAAAATTAAATTATTGTCCAAACTACCTGTCAAAGACAAAACACTTCTTGATTTTGGCGCAGGCGTCGGGTATTTTGTTAGAGCCACAATAAAGTCTGGCTGGAAAAGTATTGGTATAGAAGCCTCAGAAAATGCTCGAAAAGCGGCTAATTATATTTTACCAAACTCAATCTTTGATAATGATTACATTGATCAACTTGAGACCAAGACTTTTTCAATCATATCACTTTGGCACGTTTTGGAGCACCTCCAAAACCCGGAACTTTATATCAGAAAATTCAAACAACTTTTGACTGAAGACGGAAGATTGGTTGTGGCAGTCCCAAATTATAAAAGCTATGATGCGCAGTATTATCGTGAGTATTGGGCAGCGTATGATGTACCCAGACACTTATGGCATTTTTCACAAGATTCAATATCTCAACTCTTTTCGGGACTTGGCTTTGAGTTTGAAGCTATCCACCCTATGCGATTTGACGCATACTATGTAGCCCTTTTGTCTACAAAATATAAATATGGAAAAATGAAACCACTAAATGCATTATGGGTTGGCTTTATTTCAAACTTTAAAGCAAAACGCACAGGAGAGTATTCTTCATTAATTTATGTTCTAAAACACAAAGAAAGTTAATTTAAGCCTCGCTACACACTTTTTTTGTTTTGCCCTGAGCAAGTCCAGCCAATTTTAAGAATCATCTCTATAAATGGCTAAAACAACCTCCCTTTTAATAGATAAAAAATATTATAAATATAATTAATAATAGATTTTAACTATAATTTATTTTAAAAAATAATGTCTATGCTTTTTGGTGAAGTAGTCGTGTTAGCTTTATGGATAAATCGGTAAGCACAATTTTTCCATTGGCATTTCGCTCAATGTGGTAAATAGCACTTTCTATTTCATTACAAATCTTTTCAATATTTTGTGCATCAATAAACTTAGAAAATTTTTTTAACGAAAAGCTCTTGTCGCTAATTTCTAAATGCACCAATCCGCTTGCTCCATAATTGACCATTAGGGCTTGTCGGAAGAAATCTAAACCATAGGACAAAAATTGTTTTTCCATTTCTCTACCTAGTTTTGCCACAGTCTCGCTCCAAGACATAAGCTTGTTTATAGATTTTTTATTTTTTTTTGCCTGAAAAGCAGTTCTAACCCAATCTATAAATAATGTTTCAAATTGAATAGTGTTTTCTTCTTGATTGATCAATTTATTGGCACTATCTAAATTACCTTCAGCTCGTTGTGCTATTCTTTTTGCCGCAACCTCATCTATACCTTTATATTTCACCAAAGCATTAATAATCTGTGATTCAGAAAGGGGGTTCATATGAATGGATTGACATCGCGATTGAATAGTTTTTAAAAGCGAATCTTCTTGTTCGGCAATCAAAATAATACTAGTTTTTTGATTGGGTTCTTCAAACCATTTTAAAAGCTTATTGGCACACGCGACCGTCATTTTTTCTGCATGCCATATAATCAATATTTTATTTCCACCTCCGAAAGATTTCATAGCTAGGGTTTTGATGATGGCCTGAGCTTCATCAACAGCGATTACCCCTTGCTTGTTCCCTGCCCCGATAAAACTGTACCAATCATTTAAGCTACCATAGGGATTACTTTTTATAAATTCCCTCCACTCTTTTAAGTAGTCTTTTGAAATAAAAACTGAGCTCGAATGTTCTTTCTTTACCACTGGAAAAAAGAAGTGGATGTCCGGATTTTCTAAAGCATTAACTTTTTGATTAGGGTTTTCATTTTGGATCAAAAAAGAGGCATATGCAACCGCCATAGGTAATGCACCCAAGCCATCTTTGCCAACAAAAAGTTGAGCATGTGGAACACGTCCAGAAAGAATATTTTTCTGCAAGTAAGATTTTAGGTGATTTTGCCCAATGATATCTTCAAAAGTCATCTAACAAATATAATTTAATTAATTCAAATGAAGTGATTTATAACCATTCATCAATGAAATTTATCGTTCAAATTTTCATACAAAACACCATTTTATCCACTCTTTTGAAATATGTATCTTTGGCCTTGAAAAATTTAAATAACCAATCACAATATTATCCTCTATGAGTACACTTAAAGATTTTAATTTTAAAGATAAAAAAGCCCTTATTCGTGTTGATTTTAATGTTCCACTCGATGAGAATTTGAACGTTACTGATGACACGAGAATTCAGTCTGCAAAAAATACCATTCTCAAAGTTTTGGAAGACGGTGGAAGTTGTATTCTTATGTCGCATTTGGGTCGGCCAAAAGCAAAAGAAAGCGAGTTTTCATTAAAAAACATTATTTCTAAGGTCGAAAATATTTTAGGAGTAAGTGTTTTATTTTCAGAGGATTGTATTGGAGACGAAGCCACTCAAAAGGCCAAGGACTTAAAACCAGGTCAAGTTCTTTTACTGGAAAATCTTAGATACTACAATGAGGAAAAACAAGGCGATTTGGCCTTTGCTGAAGCCTTATCAAAACTAGGGGATATTTATGTAAATGACGCTTTTGGGACAGCACATAGAGCTCATGCATCAACGAGTATAATTGCTCAATTTTTTTCAGGGAATAAATGTTTTGGTTATTTATTAGAACAAGAAATTATTAGCATATACAAAGTGTTAACGTCTGGAGAAAAGCCAGTATTAGCAATTTTGGGTGGTGCAAAAGTATCATCAAAAATCACAATTATTGAAAACATCTTAGACAAGGTTGATCATCTAATTATTGGAGGCGGAATGTCATTCACATTTATAAAAGCACAAGGGGGGGCAATAGGAGACTCTATTTGTGAGGACGACAAAATGGATTTGGCATTAGATATCTTACGTTTAGCAAAAGAAAAAAATGTCCAGCTTCATCTCCCTGTTGATGTCTTAGCTGCAGATGATTTTAGCAATTCAGCAAACACACAAGTTGTGGATATAACAGCCATTCCATCAGATTGGCAAGGTTTGGACTGTGGTCCAAAAAGCAAGGCTATTTTCCATGATGTTGTTCAGCAATGTAAAACCATCTTATGGAACGGTCCGCTGGGGGTTTTTGAGTTAGATACATTTTCTACAGGCACAAAAGCATTAGGAGATTCAATTGCAGAGGCTACACAAAATGGCGCTTTTTCACTTGTAGGTGGTGGCGATTCTGTAGCTGCAGTTAAGCAATTTGGATTTCAAAACAAGGTGAGTTATGTGAGTACTGGTGGTGGCGCTATGTTGGAAAGTCTGGAAGGAGAAACACTCCCAGGAATTGCTTCCATAATCGAATAACATCTTTATGATATCAAAAAAGGGAATCACGTTTATTTTTCTTGTGTTGTTGAACTTGTCTTATTCGCAATCACAAATTTCTGATGAAACAGACTTAAAAATTATTATTGATACAACAGTGATTGAACTTCAAGATTACAAGAATGCAATACTTTTTGACAACCAGTGGCGGGCAGAATTTATTGATGATTCATTGTATGATTCCATAACAAAAATTGTAAAGGAAGAAACTTTTTCGAATATAGATTTTCCAGAACTATCTTCGGACACACTACGTGCAAGACTACAAGAGCTTGATTCCAAAACACCATTTCATATAAGTTATAATCCCGCCTTAGAAACACTTATAAAAAAGCGCCTTAAACAACGAAAGGTGCTTTATGAAAGACTTATGAAGTTGAGTCAGTATTATTTTCCACTTTTTGAAGAAATTTTTGACAGAGAAGGGATTCCACTGGAGATTAAATACTTAGCTGTTGTTGAATCGGCATTAAGACCAGCTGCAAAATCTAGGGTTGGCGCCACAGGTCTGTGGCAATTTATGTTTTCAACTGGAAAATATTACGATTTAGAAGTTAGCAGTTACGTTGATGAACGTTGCGATCCAGTTCGATCAACAATTGCAGCGGCAAAATATCTAAAATCTTTATATAAGAGTTTTGATGATTGGGATTTGGCACTCGCCGCCTATAATTCAGGACCAGGGAATGTTACAAAAGCAATTCGACGTTCTGGAGGGTATAAAAACTATTGGAATATTCGGCCTTTTTTGCCAAGCGAAACGGCGGGATATTTACCAGCTTTTTTAGCAACAATGTATTTATTTGAGTATGCTCCTCAGCACGGATTTGATGTTTCAAGACATAAAATGCCATTAATAAAAACAGACACTGTACAAATTAAAAACATAATTAGCCTAAAACAAGTCAGCGAAGTTATTGATATTGATTTGGCGACATTAGAATTTTTAAATCCTTCTTACAAACTTGGAATAATTCCAGTTATAAAGAACAAAAATTATGTTTTAAGACTGCCTATTGAAACTATTGGTGGTTTTGTTAGTAATGAAGAGCAAATTTATGCTTACGCCCAAACAGAATTTGATAGACTTGAAAAGCCATTGCCGAAGTTCTATAAACTAGACACTAAAATAAGATACAAGGTCCAACCAGGAGATTATTTAGGAAAGATTGCTAATAAGTTTCGAGTAAAAATCAGTCAAATAAAAAAATGGAACGATTTACGCTCAGATCAACTCAAAGCCGGTAGCCGATTGACAATTTTTACAAGAAACCCTCAGAACTAGTCTTAGACAGACAGCAATTTTTGATATCAAACTAAGGAACTCTTTTCGAAAGATTTGAAAAAATAACCATACTTTTTTGTAGTAAATTCACAAAAATGGAACGATATTAGTGATGATGATTAAAAAATATTAATATGAAACTCTTCATAAACATTATAATTTTTGCCTTGTCCTTTTTTTCATGTAATGAAACGGCATCAAAAAAAGTATATAAACCACAATCGTCAGGAAACATAAACAGTCTTTTAGTTGTAGTTGACGATGATCTATGGGGCGCAAGTGTTGGAGAAGCTATTAGACGTCATATTGGATCAGAAATTTACGGACTTCCACAAATAGAACCACAATTTGATTTACGACAAGTTCCCAAATCTGTTTTTTCAGATTTTGTTCGAATGAATAGGACCGTCTTAAAAGTGCAACTTTCAAATGAAGACGGTGTTAAGTTTTATACTAACCCCTATGCAAAACCACAAAAGATGATAGTGGTAAGTGGCACATCACGTAAAATCCTTGCAGAATTAATTGAGCAAAACTCTTCAAAAATTATAAGTGTATTTAAAAATGAAGAATTAAAGGAAAGACAACGGCGAATAAAAAAATCTTTATTCAACACAGCTGCTGTGGAAAAGACTTTAGGGGTCACATTAAATGTGCCATCTGTTTATAGAGTTGCTAAAAAAGAAAATGACTTTTTTTGGATTAGAAGAGACACAAAAACGGGGATCATAAGCCTGTTGCTTTATAGCGTTCCATTACAAGAATTTAAATCCAAAGATGCATTTTCACAACGTGTTATTCAGCTTCGAGATTCTGTTGCAAAGCAACACATTCCAGGGCCAGTAGACGGAAATTTTATGACAACCGAAACGGCCTATACACCATTTTCGTTTTTTACAGAAATTGCTAATACAAAAGTTTTGGAAACGAGAAGTTTATGGAAAATTGAAGGCGCATTTATGTCAGGCCCTTTTATTAATTTTTCTTTTGAAGATATAAAGAACAACCGATTGTTGGTAGCAGAGGGGTTCGTTTACACACCTTCTGAACCAAAAAGAGATTATGTTTTTGAGCTAGAGTCGATTATAAAATCAATTACAATCCAATAAAAAATCCCAGAAATTCTGGGACTTTTTTATTTCTTTTCTTCCTCTTTTTTGTCGTCTTCGTCTTCTTTGCTAGCTTTCTTAAATTCTTTGATACCGCCACCTAATCCTCTCATGAGTTCAGGAATTTTTTTACCACCAAAAAGCAACAAAACAGCAAGAACAACAAGAACAATTTGCATTGGGCCAAAAGCCAGAGGTAATATATGTAGATCCATAATTTTTATATTATTGGACACAAAGTTAAGAATTATCCATTAATTAAAATGCCAAATCAAAAGATAAGTGGTAGAGTACTGTATCAATAGCACAATTTTTATTTAATTTTGTTTCAATGAAGTATTTAAAAACATCTGAAAAATCCAGAAAAAAGAAATTAACCAAAAAGCTATTACATAAATATCGATTGGTTGTTCTTAACGAGGACACTTTTGAGGAGCGATTTGCGATGAAGTTAACGCGCCTAAATGTTTTTATTTTTGGGTCATTGTTGGCATTACTTTTAATTGGCTTTACTACAGTTTTTATTGCATTTACACCAATTCGAGAATATATTCCAGGGTATACTTCTCCAGCGCTTCAAAAACAAGCTATAGCTTTGGAGCGAAAAACAGACTCTCTTTTGCAACTAACCCGTATGAATGAAATTTATATGGCTTCAATAAAAGATGTATTAAGTGGTGAGGTTTCTTCTGAAACGATTAATAAAGATTCTATATACGCAGCATTGGCTGCTGAGGTCAACCCAGAAGATTTGAACCCCTCAAAAGCGGATTCAATTTTGAGAGAAAAAGTAGACAATGAGGATAAATATAATTTGTTTGAATCTGCACGCTCAGTAAAGAACTTTGTCTTTTTTCCACCCGTAAAAGGTACGGTAAGTTCAGGATTTAATATTAAAGAACAGCATTATGCTGTAGATATTGTAGTTCCAAAAAACACGCCCATAAAAGCAGCTGCAGATGGCCGTGTCGTACTCGCTTCTTGGACTTCGGATTCTGGCTATGTTATTATCATAGATCATGGAAATCAATTGCTTTCTGTCTATAAACACAACTCCTCTCTTACCAAAGCACAGGGCGATTTAGTAAAAGCGAGAGAGGTTATTGCGATTTCAGGTTCATCAGGGGAATTCAGTACTGGCCCCCATTTACATTTTGAGCTTTGGAATGACGGTACCCCCATAGACCCTATTGCATTTATAGATTTTTAATTTAAATATGATATCAATTAAATCCTTTTTTGCCAAAATATTTGCCGCACATGTTACCAAAAAAATTAAGACATGGGCCTCAAAACCAATAGAAACTCAAGATAAAGTTTTTAAATCCCTGATTTCATCTGCAAAGCACACAAAATTTGGGGAAGACCATCATTTTTGTAGCATTAAAAATCACGAAGATTTTGTAAAAAAAGTACCCGTAAGAGATTATGAAAATTTGAAATCTTATGTTAACCAAGTTGTCGAAGGGAAGCCTGATATTTTGTGGCCAGGAACACCACTTTATTTTGCTAAAACATCAGGTACAACATCTGGAGCAAAATACATTCCCATTACCGCACCTTCTATAAAAGCACAGGTTGAAGCATCGCGCAATGCTATTTTGATGTACATCAATGAAACAGGGAACTCCAGTTTTGTAGATGGGAAATGGATTTTTTTGCAAGGGAGCCCAGTTTTAAGCGAAAAAAATGGCATCAAACTCGGTCGTCTTTCGGGCATTTCTGCGCATTATGTTCCTTCATATTTACTTAAAAATAGAATGCCTAGCTGGGAAACGAACTGCATAGAAGACTGGGAAACCAAAGTAGATGCTATTGTACAAGAAACCCTTAAAGAAAACATGACAGCCATAGCCGGAATTCCTTCTTGGGTACAAATGTATTTTGAGAAATTAGCACAAGAAAGAAAACAAAAGGTTGGTGAGATTTTTAAGAATTTTAATCTTTTTATTTTTGGCGGCGTCAGTTTTGAACCCTACCGCTCTAAATTTGAAAATCTAATTGGAAGAAAAGTAGATAGTGTTGAACTTTATCCTGCCAGCGAAGGGTTTTTCGCCTTTCAAGATCGACAAAATAAAAAAGGTATGCTATTGCAGTTGGACTCAGGAATTTTTTATGAATTTATTGAAGCAAACTCCTTTTTTGATGACAACCCAAAACGAATGACTTTAAAAGACGTAAAAATCGGGGTGAATTATGTCATTATAATTTCTACCAATGCGGGTTTATGGGCTTATAATATTGGCGATACCGTTCAGTTCACTTCGCTAGCACCATTTAGGGTTATTGTTAGTGGAAGAATAAAACATTTTATATCAGCTTTTGGAGAACACGTTATAGCTAAAGAAGTAGATCAGGCACTAATTGAGGCTGTAAAAGGGACAAGTGCAAGAGTTACGGAATATACCGTAGCTCCTGAAATAAATCCAAAAGAAGGGTTGCCTTTTCACGAATGGTTTATTGAGTTTGAAAAAGAGCCAGAAGATTTTACTCAGTTTATTCAAAAAATTGATGAAACACTTCAAAATCAAAACAGTTATTACAAGGACTTAATTCAAGGAAAAGTTTTAAGGCAACTTCAAATTACGAAGGTCAAAAAAGATGGCTTTAAAGCATATATGAAAACCATCGGTAAATTAGGCGGACAAAATAAAACGCCCCGTCTTGCAAATGATCGAAAGATTGCAGATAGTTTAAATAAGCACAATCTTATCAAATAATGTATATTTGCCCCTGATGACATCTAGAACCACAAATAATAAACTTCACAGAACACGTGCACAAGAAAGCTCGCATGCGATTGAGCGCATGTATATTACTATGCGCCATTTGTTTAGTCGAGGTTTTTATAAGCCTATGGGAATTTCTGGGGCCACTTTAAGAGAAGCGCTTTTGTCGTTACGACCAGAAATTTATGGAACCATTGCAGATGAAAAAGCAGAATTAGAAGGTCTTTTGTATGTTGTTGATCGTTTACCAATAGGAATTGAACAATGCTCACATGTAAATCTTACGAGCGCTGAAGGGTTTGGAGACTCCCATTTTGAGGTTATCGTCCCCGCAAAACGCCGGCGTGATTGCTATCGGATAGATTTTGAGCAAATGAATATTGAAATCACAAGGGGACGTTCGGAGATTTATGATATTTTGACACACTTGACGTTTTTATATATTGAATCACACAAAATCGCTAAACAAGTCCTCATTGGTGAAAAAGGTAAAACCACCCGAGATTGGCAAAAACTTGAAAAAGCAATTCAGTCTAATAAAAAACTAAGTAAAAAAGACCGAGAAATTGCAGTGACACATACTGCTAATATATTGGGTCGTACTTTTGACGAAATCAATTCAGTATATAGCGCTTTTGCAACCCCACAGCAACCGGATCATTTTTTACATTTAATTTACTGGCTTGGTAAACGTGCAATTAATGAAATTGTAGATCACGACAAACGCATTGTTACTTTTAGTCCTGTTTTGAGAGAACGTTTGGGACATCATATTCATGGAGAGCAATGGGCTAATGTCATCAAAGAAAGTTTGTTAAAGCAAAACCTTATTGACCGACCAATACACATTATTTCTGCAAATTTACACAGTGTTATGAATACGCTTTATGCGCAAAAGGCGTTACAGAAACTTTGTAAAGACAATGATATTTTTTCGATATACGAAGAATTAAGTGCAGACAAAAATACGGCTCTACGCAATAAAATTAAGACTTTGGCGTTGAAGGAAGGAATGACATATATTGACGATAAATCAGGCACAAATATAGATGTTCAAGTTATAGACACAGCCAAAGTAGATTTTAAGTATAATTCAACTCTGACTTCACCAAAAGAAGCCGAAAGCTCTCCAGTCATTATAGTTATGGACTATGCCTTTGGCGAACAAGCTTATGAAACAATTGACGAATTGTTAAAGCCCTTTAAAATCAAATCAAAAACCTATTTTCTGAATGTTGAATCTATTTCTGTTATGGGAAAAGCAGGAATTTTGGAAGGAGGAAAAGGCGACATAATGATACCATCTGCGCATATATTTGAAGGAACAGCAGATAATTATCCTTTTAAAAACGAATTGAAAAAAGAAGATTTTAATGACCAAGGTGTTGATGTTTATGAAGGAACAATGGTAACAGTTTTGGGAACATCTCTACAAAACAAAGAACTTTTAAAGTTTTTTCATGAATCTACTTGGGAGGTCATTGGTTTGGAAATGGAAGGGGTTCATTATCAAAAAGCAATACAATCGGCTTCCAAAATTCGGAACAGTATTTCGCCAGAGGTTAAGGTGCGTTATGCCTATTATGCTAGTGATAATCCATTGGAAACAGGAAGCACATTGGCTTCAGGAGGACTAGGCCTTACAGGTGTAAGACCAACATATGTAATAACACATCAAATTTTAAAACAAATAATAAATTAATACACACGATAATGAGTACTACTAACACTCCACAACCATCAGAAGAAGTTGACTTAGGACAATTATTTAAAATGATTGGAAATGCATTCCAACGCTTATTTCAATTCATAGGTTCAATTTTTAACACGTTGTTTTTAGCCTTTGTATGGTTTGTATTTTTTATAAGAAAGCGCGCAGTTGTTTTATTAATTGCAGCTGCAGCTGGTTTATCGCTAGGTCTTATTTTGGACAAAACCTCACCACCAACATATAAGTCTTCAATAACAGTAAAGCAAAATTATGCAACTGGAGAAAATTTATATGGGTCACTCGACTACTATAATAGCCTTTTAAATGACGGTGATTATGAAGTTTTGGAACGTGTTTTAGGATTAAAAAAAATTATTTCTGAGGAGATTATAGGGATTGAGATTGAGCCTATCATAACAGACAATGATCGAGTTGTGATGTTTGATAAATACATTAGCGCATTGGATTCATTGGCAGCATCAAAAGTTGAATATGAGGTGTTTGTAGAAAACATAGAGGACTATAAGCACCAGATGCAGCAAATTAGTATCAAGTCAAAATCTAGAGCAAATTTTAAAAATGTATTTGATAGCGTTATTGGAGACATAAACAACAATATATTTTTTGTAAATGAACAGGCAAAAGATTTGACTGAGCTAAACCAACAAAAAGCGGCTTTAGAACAATCTTTAGCGCAGTCTGATTCACTGCAACGTACTTATAAACGTGTTTTGGAACAGCAAATGGAATCGAAATCCACCTCCGAAACTTCCATAACATTTGAAGGGAACAATGATAAAAACAAAACAAGGGAATTTGATCTTTATATAAATGATATAGAATTACGCCGAGAAATTGTACAGATTGAGCGAAAGTTAAAAGATAAACAAAATATTGTTGAAATCATTTCTAGTAAGCAGGATAGTGGATTTATTGATGATACAAAAGAATTACTAGGGTTAACTCTAAGTTCTAAACGCTATTATTTAGTACTATTCACGATTTTAGCTTTTATTATTCTTTTAGGGATTGAATTTTTAAAGTTTTTAGAAAAATACAAGCCAGAATAAAAAACATTTAATGCTCATTAATATACAAAAAATGGAGGTATTTAAAACCACTATAGAGGGCTGCATTGTTTTATCTCCCACGCTGTTTTCAGATGACAGAGGGCACTTTTTGGAGTCTTATAAAAAGACATTAATAGACGATTTTTTAGGTTATAAAGTGGAATTTGTACAAGATAATGAGTCCTTTTCTTCCAAAGGGGTACTTCGGGGATTACATTTTCAAAAAGGGGTTTATGCACAAGCAAAATTAGTTCGTGTTGTACAGGGCGCTGTTTTGGATGTCGCTGTCGATTTACGTCAAGACTCTTCTACCTATGGCCAACATTTTTCTATTGAGCTATCGTCTGAAAATAAAAAGCAATTATTTATTCCAAGAGGTTTTGCGCATGGGTTTGTGGTTTTAAGTGACACTGCTTTATTTTCCTACAAATGTGATAATTATTATAACAAAGCATCTGAAAGTGGAATTATTTATAATGATCCTACTTTAAATATTGACTGGAAATTACCTGATGACCAATTACAACTGTCTAAAAAAGATTTAGAACTCCCTGGATTTAAATCTTTGAAGTTATGATTAAAATTTTGGTAATAGGGGGTAATGGACAGCTCGCCCAATGTTTAAAGAACGTTGTAAAAAACAATGATGAATTACATGTTGATTTTCAGGATCTACCATATTTAGACATTACTGATAAGCAACAATTGGAGTCATACTTTTTAAAGAATGAATTTGATTATTGCATCAATTGTGCGGCCTACACTGCAGTAGATTTAGCAGAAGAACAAAGTGATTTGGCCTATGCGGTTAATGCAGAAGGGCCAAAAAATTTAGCTGAGGTTTGTAAGAAATACCAAGTTAAGCTCCTTCATATCTCAACAGATTTTGTGTTTGACGGTAATAAGCAAACACCTTATTTAGAAACGGATATGCCTAATCCACTAGGCGTCTATGGCGCGAGCAAATGGCAAGGTGAACGCTACATTCAGGAGGTTATGCAGGATTATTTTATTATACGTACGTCGTGGCTGTACTCTGAATATGGAAATAATTTTATGAAAACTATGTTGAGGTTATCAGAAACACGAGAAGAAATTAGCGTAGTGTCTGATCAAATAGGCGCGCCCACATATGCAGGAGATTTGGCTGAGGTTTTGATAAAAATTATTTTATCTTCGTCCACAAATTATGGGGTTTACCATTACAGTAATTCAGGCGTCATTTCGTGGTATGATTTTGCGGTAGAAATTTTTAAACAGTTTGGCAAGAAAATTGACGTAAAGCCCATCAAAACAAAAGATTATCCAACCGCAGCTAAGCGGCCAAAATTTAGCGCTTTGAATACAATAAAAATTGAAAACAACTTTGATTGCACAATAAAAGATTGGCAGGGAAGTTTAAACAAAGTAATACAGACTAATTTATGCAACAAAAAACAGCGTTAATTACAGGAGTAACAGGTCAAGACGGCGCTTACTTAAGTGAATTCCTACTTAAGAAAAATTATATTGTTCATGGAATAAAGCGAAGAGCATCATCATTTAACACAGAACGAATAGACCATTTATATCAAGACCCCCATATTGAAAATCAAAACTTTTTTTTGCATTACGGCGATTTAACGGATAGCACTAATTTAACTAGGATTATTCAAGAAGTTCAACCTGATGAAATTTATAATCTTGCTGCAATGAGTCATGTGCATGTGTCTTTTGAAATGCCAGAGTATACTGCTAATGCAGACGGCATTGGAACACTTAGGCTTTTAGAAGCAATTCGATTTTTGGGTTTGGAAAAAAAGACAAAAATTTACCAAGCATCAACTTCGGAACTTTATGGTAAAGTCCAGGAAGTGCCTCAGACTGAAATGACACCTTTTTATCCAAGAAGTCCTTATGCCGTTGCTAAAATGTATGCGTATTGGATCACAGTAAATTATAGAGAGGCTTATAATATTTTTGCTTGTAATGGGATTTTATTCAATCATGAATCACCTGTTCGTGGTGAGACCTTTGTGACTCGAAAAATAACCAGAGCAACTTCCAAGATTGCTCTGGGCCTTCAAGACAAGATATATTTAGGAAATTTAGACGCTCAGCGCGATTGGGGTCATGCCAAAGACTATGTCCGTATGATGTGGATGATTTTACAAGCTGAGGAGCCTGAAGATTGGGTTATTGCAACCGGCAGGACCACAACGGTCCGAGACTTTGTAAACATGTGTTTCAAACACATTGGAGTAGAATTGGAGTTTAAAGGTAAGGGTGAAAATGAAAAGGGATATATAAAATCTTGTAGCTCTAAGAAGTATCAATTGGGAATTGGTAAAGAAGTTGTGGCCGTGGATTCCAAATATTTTAGACCCACGGAGGTCGATTTATTAATTGGGGATGCTACAAAAGCCAAAGAAAAATTAGGATGGACCCCAAAATATGAACTTCAGGAACTTGTAACAGAAATGATGGATAGTGATTTGAATTTGATGCAAAAAAAGCAATATCTCAAGAACGGAGGATTTTCAATTAAAAATTATTTTGAATAGCTACGATGAATAAAAATGTCAAGATATTTGTAGCAGGCCATAGAGGCTTAGTGGGAAGTGCCTTAGTTAAGAATTTAAAGCAAAAGGGGTATCATAATATCGTTACTCGAAAGCACAGTGATTTAGATCTCATAGACTCTGTGGCTGTGGCTGAGTTTTTTGAAAGAGAACGTCCGGAATATGTTTTTTTGGCTGCCGCTAAAGTTGGAGGTATCGTGGCAAATAACTCCTATAGAGGACAATTTATCTATGACAATTTGATGATTCAAAATAATGTCATTCATCAAAGTTATGTTCATGGTATTAAAAAATTGCTATTTTTGGGTAGTACGTGCATTTACCCTAAAAGCTGCCCACAACCTATGAAAGAGGATCACCTACTCACTGACATTTTAGAATATACTAATGAACCTTATGCCATTGCCAAAATAGCAGGGATCAAAATGTGCGAAAGCTACAATTTACAGTATGGAACAAATTTTATTTCTGTGATGCCAACCAATTTGTATGGCCCTAACGATAATTTTAATTTAGAAACTTCACACGTTCTACCAGCTCTTTTACGAAAAATGCACCTAGCGAAGTTGTTATCAGAAGGTCATTTGGCCGCTGTTCTAAAAGATTTAAACTTAGAATCTAAAGAAGAGGCGTTACAATATTTAAAATCGTTTGGTGTAACGGCAGACTCTGTGGAAATCTGGGGATCAGGGGCTCCACGGCGAGAATTTTTGTGGAGTGAAGACATGGCTGACGCTTGTATCTTTATTATGGAAAACCGAGACTTTAACGACACTTTTACCAAAGATCAAAAGGAAATACGAAACACCCATATTAATATTGGTACAGGAGAAGACATCTCTATCAAAGCATTGGCAGAGTTAATTAAAAAAGAGGTTGGTTTTAATGGCAGATTAGTTTTTAATACTGATAAGCCCGATGGCACGCTTAAAAAATTGACTGATGTCACTAAATTGAAGGCTTTGGGATGGTCGCACGAAGTAACCTTAGAAGAGGGGGTCAAAACCATATATCAATGGTATAACGAATTGAAAAGATGTTAAACACAAATCTAAATTACATAAAATCATGAAACAAATAATTTTACTAATTGCCGTTACAATGGTATTTTCTTGTAAGAGTGAAAAAAAGAAAGAACAGGGCTCAGTTATTGATGATAAAGCACAAAACAGTGCAGTTGCATCTGAAGTTATTGAGAGTCTAGTTCTTCCAGGGAAAAACCTGTGGCTATTCAATGGGATTACATTTAATAAAAGTGAACTAACAAAAGACGCTTACCAGAGTTACAATGTAGCCAGAGCGAACACCGATCAATCGGCCTATACAATGGTAACAGATACCCCGATAAATTATGGTTCAAAATACAGATTTAGTTTAACTGCAAAAAAGGGAGTCAAGGGGAGTTTGATTGGCCTCAGAGCCGTTGGCCAATACCCAAACCGCATTGATGCTGTTTTTGATTTATCAAATGGACTGGTTAAAGGCTCTAGAAACTCTGGAGATTTCATTCAAGGCAAAGCCTCTATAACACCTCTTGGGGATGGTTGGTATAAATGTACAATAATCAGCGAATTAGATACAGATGTCATAAAATTACTTTTTGGACCTACAAACGAGTCAATAAGAGCTGAAGCATGGGAATCTAAAACGGCAGAACTTTTAGACATTGAAATTATACCTGAGAGTTTAACCTTGGAAGAAATTTCTAATTAATATATACTCAGAGTTTTTAGTGAGATCTTCTTAAAATTATGAAAAAAATTCTTTTTTTTGGTAGTGAAGGCTATATAGGAAGCCATTTAGTAAATGCACAATTACTACGAAAACATCAAGTGATAGGCTACGATATTTATGACAAGCCATATAAAAGTAATCTTGAAAATTATCAAAAAACAGACATAACCAACTTAACCCAACTCAAACAGATAGACTTTGATGTTGATTATATTTTCTACTTCTCAGGTCTTACTGGGACAGCTATTTCTATCGAAAATTACGATAAGTTTATCGACATTAATGAAAAAGGATTATTAAATCTTTTATCAATCATAAAAGATAATAAAGTTAATCCAAAAATAATTTTTCCATCAACAAGATTAATTTACAAGGGGGTGAGTAATGTTCCTCTAACCGAAGATTCTGAAAAAGAATTCAAAACCATTTATGCATTAAATAAATACCATAATGAATGTACATTGAAGATGTTTAAAGCACACTATAACATTCCATATACTATTTTTCGCATTGGCGTACCTTATGGAAACTTGCTAAGCGATAATTACTCTTATGGAACCATTGGATTCTTTCTAAAGAGCGCAAAACTTAAAAGGAATATCGTATTATATGGCGATGGAACATTAAAGCGAACATTTACCTTTATTGGAGATATTTGTAAGCAAATTTTGGAGCTTTTTGAGGTTGAGGAGAGTAATGCTCAAATTTATAATATTGGCGGAGAAACACATTCTTTAAAAGAAGTAGCAACAATGATTGCAAGCAAATATAATGTTGATGTTGAGCACGTTGAATGGCCAGTTACAGCACAAGCTATAGAAACTGGGGATACAGTTTTCGATTCAAACAAAATAGAAAAAATTTGTAGGATCAAATATTTTTCGTTAATTAAATGGGTAAAAAATATATAAACCACTATTATGCACCAGACCCCCTATCAAAAAGAAATTGAACTTTTATTTTTAAAGTCAGCATTGACCTTGGACAACCCCTTTAACACTACTGAAGAAATTTTAGATTGGGTAAAAAAACGTAATGATGAAGTTAATGTTGAGATCAATAGAATCTCCTTCAGTGCAATGGACAATTGGCGACTAGATAAAAAAACAGGAGCTGTGATGCACAGTTCTAATAAATTTTTTTCTATTCAGGGACTAGAAGTAGCCACCAATTATGGATACAGAAAAACATGGGACCAACCCATAATACATCAACCAGAAATAGGCTATTTAGGGTTCATTACAAAGCTATTTGATGGGGTGCTATACTTTTTGGTACAAACAAAAATTGAACCAGGCAATGTTAATTATGTGCAATTATCTCCAACCATACAAGCTACAAAAAGTAATTACACGCAAGTACACGGTGGAAAGACACCCCATTACCTAGAGCACTTTCTAAACGCTACAAGACAAGAGATACTGTTAGACCAACTTCAATCTGAACAAGGAGCAAGATTTTTTAAAAAGCGAAACAGGAACATCATCATTAAAATAGACAATGAGATAAAGCCTTTAAAAGACTTTAGGTGGTTAACACTTGGGCAGATAAAATTTTTGATGAAAAAGGACAATATTATTAACATGGACACGCGGACAGTTATTTCTGGGATCTCTTTTGGAGATTATCCAAAACAGGTATTGTACCTTAAAGATGGTAACAATTTTGAAACTGAAACATCAGCAAATAAAATGCTTACTTCTGCTTTAATTTCCTCTAAATCTTATTTATCATTTAAGCAAATCATTTACTGGCTAACAGCTCAAAAAGTTAAATATGAACTCTCCATAAATAGGAAATCTTTAAAAGACTTAAGAGATTGGAAAATTACTGATGATACAATTGAGCACAAAGACAATCGGTTTTTTAAAGTTATTGGGGTCAATGTTGAAATAGACAATAGAGAAGTCACTTCTTGGCACCAACCTCTATTAGAACCTTGCGACGAAGGCATTTGTGCCTTCATCGTTAAAGAAATTGATGGTATTCTGCACTTTTTGGTTCAAGCCAAACTAGAAGCAGGAAATTTTGATATTGTTGAAATAGCGCCTTCCGTTCAGTGCAGCAGTGTCTATTCGGAGAGTCAAGAAGAACAAAACAAAGTCCCTTTTTTAAAAGAAGTTTTAAATGCGAAGCCAGAACAAATAATTTTCGACACACTACAGTCAGAGGAGGGAGGTCGTTTTTTTAGGGAACAAAATAGAAATATTCTTATACAGTTTGGAGAGGATTTTTCTACAGACGTTCCAGAAAACTTTACATGGCTTACGTTGAATCAATTGAAGAGATTTATTGTCTTCAACAATTATGTTAATATACAAGCCCGAAGTCTGATTGCTGCAATATCGTATAACAATTAAAATATTACAATATGATTTGGGGAATTTTGGGTTGTGCAAACATAGCTATCACTGCTGTTATACCAGCCATTTTAAGAGCCGATACAAACGCCAAGCTTATTATTGCTAGCAGAGACAATAAAAAAGCGAGAAAAACAGCAGGTCAATTTGGTTGTTCTTTTGTTAACACTTACGAAGAATTGTTACGCATAGAAGAAATAGACGCGGTTTATATCCCCTTACCAACAGGGCTGCATTACGAATGGGTCAAGAAAGCAGTTTTAGCCGGCAAACACATTTTAGTAGAAAAATCTGCTACAAACACCTATAAAGAAGCCATAGAGGTTATTTCCCTGGCGAAAGAAAAAGGCGTAGCTATTGCTGAGAACTTTCAATTTCAGCATCATTCTCAACACCAATATGTTTTCGAGTTATTACAGAAAGGAGAGATTGGAGAGATAAGATGCTTTAGAAGTTCATTTGGTTTTCCTCCTTTTTCTGAAAACACCAATATCAGGTATAAGAAAGAGCTAGGAGGAGGTGCTTTGCTTGATGCTGGCGCATATGTCCTAAAAGCAACCTCGTTCATGATGGGAGATGGTTTTGAGGTGAAATCTTCATTTTTAAAAATAAATAATGCCTTGGATATTGACTGGTTTGGAGGTGCATTTTTAGTCAATGAAGAAAGAAAGATATTTTCTGAAGTTGCGTTTGGATTTGATAATTTTTATCAATGCAATTATGAGATATGGGGAAGTAAAGGAAAAATTACATCTACAAGAGCTTTTACAGCAAAAGCCAATTTTAAGCCAAGCATTGTCCTAGAAAAACAAGGGTACAAAGAGGAAATCGAACTCTCGAAGGATGACCATTTTTCGAACATGATTTCGTATTTTATTTCAATGGTTGAAACAAAAGCCTTTGAAACAGAGTGGCGGAATCTTTTAACACAAGCAAAATTGATAGATGATGTTAGAAAATTAAGTGGTATTTAGTATGATTGTTAAACTATAATTACATTTTGCCAGAAAAAAATTATATTATTTTACAGACAGTAGCTCCAGATTATAGGAGTAAATTGTATCACTGCATCAAATTAAAATTTAATGCAGAATTTGCCGTTTATGCGGGTTTAGATTATTTTCAGAAAACAGTTCAAACAGACCGAAGCATCTCAGGGTTTAAGCAAATAAAAAACCACTTTTTATTTAATCGATCTTTTTTGGTACAGACAGGGATGTGGAAAGATGTCATAAAATGTAAGGTTCTGGTTATGGAAATGAATCCAAGAATTATTTCAAACTGGATTACTTTAATCATAAGAAAACTTCTTAACAAAAAAACCATCTTATGGGGTCATGCTTGGCCAAGGTCTGGAAGTCAGAGTAAATCAGATAAATTTAGAAAAATAATGCGAGATATGGGGGACAGTATCATCGTTTACACAAAGTCTCAAAAGAAAGAATTGATAGCTGCAGAACCTCATTTGAAAGTGAACTATGCACCTAATGCATTATATTTTAAAGATGAAATGAATGTGATGTTAGCTGCTCCAGAGGACATAAATCATTTAATTTATGTAGGACGCTTAACAAGTCTAAAAAAACCAAAATTTTTATTAGAAGCCTTTCACAAGGCTTTACCCGAATTGAATGAAAATATTAAATTAATCATCATTGGAGATGGCGAAGAAAAAGGTGCTCTTGAGGAGTATTTAATTAAAAACAAATTAGAAGAAAGGGTAGCCTTAACGGGGCATATATCAGATTACAACAAATTGTCCGCCTACTATTCTAAATCACTTTTTAGTGTTTCCCCAGGCTATGTTGGCTTGTCAGTAACACAAAGTTTTGGTTTTGGTGTTCCAATGCTAGTTTCAAGAGATGAAAATCACTCACCTGAGATTGAAGCTGTAGTTGATCATGAAAATGCTATTTTTTTTGAAACTAATGATATAGAGAGTTTAAAAAACAAACTTATCGAAATCTACAAGGACAAAAAGCGGTGGTTAAATAAACGAGAAAGCATTTGCAACGCTTGTAAAGAAAATTACTCAATTGATGCTATGGCAAATACATTTATTCAATTGTTTTATGAAACCTAGAATATGAATCAGAAAATTACAAAAGTTTTACTCATTGGCCCAATATCACCACCGGTAACAGGCTGCAGTGTTGTGAATGATTTAGTTTTAGAAAAGCTAAACCAACAGCGTTGTTTTAGTTGCGCAATCATAAACAGAGCCTACCCTGAGTTTAATGAAGCTATTGGTAAATTTTCCTTTAAGAAATTGTTGTTTTATATTTCTCAATACTTTCAAGCATACAAAATTTTCAGGTCAGATATTACATATATAGCTATAGGATTAACCTTTTTTGGCGTTTTGAAAGACGCACCATTTGTGTTTATTTCTAAACTTTTAGGGAAGCAAGTTGTTATTCATGTACATGGAAATTATTTAAAAACACAATATTCTTTACTTTCTGGTTTTAAAAAAAAAATATTTCACTATACTCTTACCAAAGCCAATAAAGGAATAGTTTCTTCAGAGCTCCTCAAAGATAATTTAACTCCTTTTATGGAAGAAAATAAGATTTTTAGTATGCCTTATTTTATTGAAAAAACATTAAAAAATATTACAGAAAAAGACGTTGTAAATACAAAAGGGTTGAATATTCTGTATTTAGGAAATTTGATGAAAGGTAAAGGGGTTTTTGACTTTTTTGAAAGCCTTAAGATATTAAGCCAGAGACAAGTCCCCTACAAAGCAAAAGTTATTGGCGGCATAGACCCTGAACATCAAGAAAAAATATTTGATTATATCCGTCAAACCCCCAATACCGAATACTCTAAGCCAGTTAGAGGCCAAGAAAAGGTAGGGGCTTATTTGGCCTCAAATGTGTTTGTGTTACCTACTTACTACAAAATGGAAGGCCAGCCTATAGCCTTATTGGAAGCGATGTTAACGGGTAATATTATAATAACAACCGATCATGCTGGTATTTTAGATATTTGCTCAGAAAGAAATGGTTATATTGTAAATAAAAAATTTCCTGAACAAATTGCAGACAAGCTGGAGTATATTGGAAAAAACATCACTAAATTTAAAGGGATGATGGTTAATAATCATCATTATGCTAAGGACAATTACAAGCCAGATGATTTTATTAACAGACTCATTGATGTTTTGAAGCGATAGTCATACACATATGAATTTGTTTTATAAAATATCACGCTCATTCGCCAATAAGGAAAAGAGAATTGTCGCTCAAAATTTTTTTTCACTCGTTTTGTTGCAAGGAGCAAATTATATCCTTCCTCTGTTAATACTCCCTTACTTGGTAAGGATTTTGGGGGCAGAGAAATTTGGCCTAGTAATGTTTGCACAATCTTTTGCCATATTTTTAACGGTATTGGTCGATTTTGGGTTTAACATTAGTGGGACAAGAGAAATTTCTTTAGCCAGGGGAAATGGGCACGAAGCAGGTCGAGTTTTTTGTGCCATAATGATAATAAAAGTGGCCCTACTTTCTGTTGCTTTCGGACTATTATTTTGTACAGTTTCTATTTTTTCAAGATTTAGTGTTGACAAAGAAATTTATTTACTAAGCTTTGGAGTAGTAATTGGCCAAGCCCTATTTCCTGTGTGGTTTTTTCAAGGGATAGAGAAAATGAAAGTGATTACATTTATTAATATTTTGGCTAAGCTAATATTCACATCACTTGTATTTATTTTAGTAAAAACACAAGGGGATTATTACAAAGTTCCAATATTTAATTCTTTAGGATTTATCGTATCGGGGTTTATTGGGTTTATTTTTAGCTTTCAATATTTCAAATATAGCCTCCCCTCCTTAGGCCTTATAAAACGCCTCTTTAAAGAAAGTTTTAGTCTATTTATATCGAATTTTGCAACCAGCCTTTACACAGCAAGCAACGTTTTTATTTTAGGGATATTTTCAGGGAATGTCATTGCGGGAGTCTACTCCAGTATGGAAAAGTTAATTTTAGCTGTAAAAAATGTTTATGTCCCCTTCTACCAAGCATTATACCCCTGGGTTTCCAGACAGACCAATGCAGAAAAAACAGAGATTATAAATAAAATAATGCCGACAATATTTTTTATAAGTACTCTAATTACCCTTTTTATTTTGTTATTTTCAAAAAGTATTTTGTCAATAGTTTATAATGATAACGTAATCACCAGTTATGCTAATGTCTTCAGAATATTAAGTTTTATTTCCATTTTTTCTGGCTTAAATATGTTATACAATATGTTATACTTCCCAGCAATTAAACGCTACAAGGTAAGAATGAATATCTTAGTTTTTGGAGGGCTATTTAATATGATTATGAATTTAATAGTGATTCAGTTTTCTAATATTTACGGAATTGCTATAATTGTTACTACTACCGAACTGCTTTTAGTCTTTGTCGGATATTATTATTTTAAAAAATTAAGTAGTAAAATAACCTAAGAGTCTTATTTTTAATTGCGTATGTTAACATTTTTAATAATAATTCTTTGTTTGGAGTTGCTTTTAGTGTCTAAAATTGTAAAATTTTATGCTTTAAGCCAAGTATACTTATATATTTTATTTTACTTAATTACCATTGTTCTATCCTCCTTATATTACTATCATTACGACGATAAAATCTCATTATATCGATTTGACAGTATTAAAGAAGACTTATTTATTGAAACCATAAAATTTCATCTTTATGCCTTAGCCGCTTTTTTGGCTGGGGTTGTTGTTTATTACGACCTGTCTAGAAAAAGTAAAAAGCTAATATTTAATCAATCTTTTTCTAAAGTGCTTTTCTACAGATATAATTTACCAAAACAGCTGAACGCTGTCATAACCATTTTGTTCATAACAATCATAGTATTATATGCTTCAACCTACGGATTAAGAATTTTTTATAGATTAGATTATTTAATAAGTGATGGAAGGGCTTTACAAACCATTACTAAACTACTAAGCTTTGTTTTATCAATTTTATTAGCGTTCAATTACACGACAAATAAGACTCGAAGTACCGTCTTCTTTAACATCCTATTGCTTTTGACCCTAGGGACAGGGTCTAGGATAGTTTTTTTGTACTTTGTAGTTTATGTTTTTTTAATTTTTCAGTCACAAGGCAACACCATCAAGAATAAATTAATTTTATTTGTTAACCTCATTTTTTCTTTTTTATTTCTATCCTATATCATGTCACTAAGGCTTGGGGAATCCCATGGCATATTTCCTTATCTGGCAAAACTCTTTGATTCAAAAGATGAGTTTGTCGAAAGCCTTAGTTTTAATATTTATTATTCGTTTATATTCGGGATTTTTGTTTCTGCCAAAACAATTTTATTGAATGTTCCAGACTGGAACAATATCCTAGTAAGTTTAAATCCTTTAACCGGTCAAATGGCCGGGTGGTATGACATAGCAAAAAATTTGAGGATTTACCCAATTGTTCCGTATTCTTCAAATGGAGAAGTTTTTACTATGGGAAACAGCTTTACATTTTTGTTTTATTCAATATTGGGGGGTATAGTTTCACACTTTGACTATAAAACTAGGCGCTTGTTTGCTCAAGGGAAACGAATACTAGGGTTTATTATTGTTATTTTGTTTCTGCTATATATTGTCTATTCTTTTGAGTATAACTTGAGGTCTTCTTTTAGATATATCTATTACATTTATGTTTTATTGTTTATTTATTCAATTAAATTAAAAAAATCCCGATCATGAAAACCCAGGGCTTTACCTTTTTAAGTGTTATTCTTGTCACTTTATATTTTGGAATTGAAATAGGGCTAAAACAAGAGCTTGACAGATCTGCCGTAGTTGGCGCAGCTAAGAGCTCTTTTTCCTCATCCCAGATGGTTTTAAAACTTATCCTTTACTTGATGGCTTATTATAGTATTAAAATTTTTTTTGAAAAATGTCATTTAAAAAAGCCGATTAGAATCAAACACATTAATGACAAATAAATGATGTAGCATGATTAATTTTTTGAAAAAAAACATACTAAATAAGATTACCACAATTGAGCAAAATGGGGTCGCCTTTTCAATTTTCCTATTTTCATTATTCCCAATAATTCCTAACAAAATTAAAGGCCTGCCAGTTGTTGTTCTAATTGCCGTAACCCTTCTCTTTTTTTTACGAGAAATTAAATTTAAAAAACATCTAAAGTATGGCTTTCTATTTTCCTTACTTCCAGTTGTTTACTTATTAAGCCTAACTTACACCGCCAATCTTGCCTATGGATTTAAAAAAATAGAAACAACAGCTTCTCTTTTTTTTGTTCCTATTTGTCTTGCTATAATATTTCAAAAGATAAAATCTACGGCTAGCCTGAAATCAATTTTTATTCACGGTTACATATGGGCAACAACAATATACGCGTCAAGTATTGTATGGTACTTTAATTACCTTGGGCTTACGTACTGTAGGATTAATCTAAGCCATTGTTTATCTTATTTAGACGGAATGTTTTTCTTGAGCGAGCACCCTATTTATGTCTCAATGTTTATGGCTATTGGATTAATTTTTATTGCAAATAATATTTTTAAGCAAAATAATTATATTAAGCTCTTATACTTTACGTTTTCATTAATATTATCATTTGTGATGTTTTTACTAATGAGAAAGGGTATCATCATTGGCATAATAGCTTCATTTTTTGGGTTTTTTATCTTAAATAGAAAATATAGAAAAGCCAATATAATCGTTTTAATCACTTCTTTTTGCGTTATACTTGTATTGTCATTTAATTTTAAAGACGCGATTTATAAAAGATTTTCAGAGCTCACTACACAAGACACATACGAGGTCATAAATGATAAAAACTCAACAAGCATTAGATACTCAATCTATAGTTGCTCCATGACATTAATAGGTCAAAGCCCCGTTTTAGGCTATGGGGTTGGAGATGCAGCAGACAAATTGGTAGAATGTTACACACCCAAATCTGAATTTTTGGCCACAAATAGATATAACTCCCACAATCAATTTTTTGCCATTGTACTTTACGTGGGGTTAATAGGGTTAATTTTACTAATATGGCAGTTTGTAAACTATTTTAAAAGTGTGTTTAACAATAATGATATTTTATATTTTCAAGTTCTAATTTTCTTCCTTTTCGTCTTTTTAACAGAAAATATTTTAGATCGTCAATCGGGAGTAATTCTTTTTTCATTTATTGTTAATTTTTTATTTTTCCATAATTTAAACACCAAAGAACATAAAATTACAAATGGATAAAATTCAAAACTTACATAAATATCAAACGCCCAAAAATTTCAGAGGCCGTTCTGCTGTTGTAGTACAACTTTGGCGGGTGACATATGCTATCTTTTTTCGGCCATCCCCTCAAGTCCTATATGGGTGGAGACGTTTTTTGTTAAGATTATTTGGCGCCAAAATTGGAAAAAAAGTAATCATAAGACCCACAGCAAGTATAACTTATCCCTGGAAGGTAACCATTGGAGATTACAGCTGGATTGGCGGTGAGGTAGTTTTATATTCCTTAGGGAATATTAAAGTTGGAGAAAACACTGTCATATCTCAACGCAGTTATATTTGTACAGGAACTCATGATTACAATACAGAAGAT
>Ga0209654_1000163_pt1 | contig 69821 bp, 58 predicted proteins | sample SaaInl1SG_22_DNA_FD_184646 | JGI IMG/M metagenome (GOLD analysis project Ga0209654, IMG submission 184646) | Marine microbial communities from expanding oxygen minimum zones in the Saanich Inlet - ESP_161SG_22_DNA (SPAdes) (version 2) | ecosystem: Environmental > Aquatic > Marine > Intertidal... | reverse complement strand
ATGTTGTCGGGGTGGTCGGCGTTGCCGGCGTGGATGGTGTTGACGGCGTGGATGGCGTTGACGGCGCAGGGTTAGAGGGGGTGAAACTGCCAGACGGGGTAGCGGTAAAATAGCCGCCGCCAATAGCATAATAAATGGTATCGCCTATCTGAATGCGCCCTTCATTGCCAAGCGTGCCAAGCGCGGCCTGAAGCGGGCCTGACAGGTTAGATAGCTGGATAGCCGAGCTGGCACTTGTATCATTTGATATGATGGTAACAGGCGAGTTTTGAGTTACCGTTACCCTGCCGGCTTCCCCGGCGGAAGAAAGTGCGGTGTTAATCGCAGATTGCAAATCCGACATTAACTGGTTCATGCTCGAGCTGGTATAGTCCTGGCCATTAAAGCTGACGTTTACCGTTGCCCCGCCATCAACAGCAATATCAAAGGTCGAGACCCCTGTCAGATCAGCTGTCGCGGTAAGGGAGGTGCGCACACTTGCCCCTCTGGCTGTTGCCGCCCCTGCATTAAATTGCAGGAATTCAATATTGGTAAGGGTGTCCGTGCCTTCTGCCCCGCCGGAGGCTATGGTTGTTGTGCTGCCTGAGGTGGTAATGGTGTAATCATGTTTATCGCCGCTATAGACAGCTACGTCATCGCCATCGCCGCCATCAATGGTATCATTGCCGCCGCCACCTGTTATCATGTTATCCAGCGCGTTACCGGTAATGGTATCGGCCGCCGAACCACCAATGGCATTTTCGATTTGCGCACTTTCTGCAATCCCCAGATTATCCTCACCAGTATAAATCATAGAGGTTGTTTTGCCGGGATAGTTTGACGCTGCTTGTGTATTCCAGCTGTCAAACTGGCTTTGCATCCAGGATTGTGTGGTTCCAATTTGTGCTGCCCAATAGGCCACCTGGTCTGATTCTGCCCAATAGCCGATGGTGCTTAATGCGCCGCCATTCATATCCAAAGTGCTGGACTTTGTCTGGTTAGACAAATCTATTGTATCTATACCGCCACTATCTGTAATGGTTTGCATCATTACCGGCTGGTTGCGCGCGCCATCATTGGCGAAGCTGTAGGTGCTGTCCCCATCAGAAGTGGTCTCTGCCCCATACATTAATTCCATCGCCTTGACATCAACCAGCATCGGCGTGGTGGCATAAACAGAATAGGAATTTGCGCTGCTACCACCGGTAAAATCGACCACGAAATTTCGGTCTTGCTGGGTGTAACTCATGACAGAGTAGCGCATATTATCTATCGCATCGGGGAAGGTTGTTCCTGTCGCACTGCCGCCGTCAAAGGGGTGGCTCAATCCCAGGGCATGGCCAACTTCATGCATAGCGGCATAATAGCTGAAGCCGCCCTCACCCAGCCCTGAACTGTTGAAATCATTGCCATTGGCATCGTAATCTGATGCAATATCCCAGGTCTCAAACCAGACATCACCCCCGATATGTGTCGAGCTTGGGTAATAGGCAAAAGCTGCCCGGCCACTTGGTGCCCCATCTGTGGTAAAGGCCATTCTAATATCGCCAACTTCCCCGGTTAACGCATCTTCGCTGACCTCTGTAAAGTCAAAATCAACAGTTTTATCCCACGCATCCATAACCTCTGACAGGGCAGTAGCATTATCCGGCCCGTTTGCTGTAATACCCTGCTCCAGCCCATTTGCCCCGCTGGATGTGTTCCCGTCAAGATAGGTGGCCGGGTAATCTACTGTACCCTCATAAAAGGAATAGGAGAGTGTATCATTGGCTGAAATATTCCATTTATACCCCTTTCGAAGGGCTTCTACCTGGGTGTCGGATGTTGCGCCAAAGCTGGTCGCGGTTTTATCCGGCGTTGCCCCCGCCGATGAGCTGGTAGCTATCTCAGCAGCCTCGTCAACACCATCAAAACCGCTGGCCGCATTGGCCAGGCAATGCGGGCAGGTGGTTTCACTATGACTGCTGGCAAAAATTTCCATTAAATCGACTTCAATAGAGCTTACCATGCCCAGTAAGTCAGAGCTGGTATCTGAAGGATTGGCATGGATGTTCAAGACATCCATAAAGCTGCTATTAGTATTGACGCTGTCATAAACCGAGACCAATTGAAGGTCATTACCATGTATATTCTCGCCAATAAAAGCAGACATATCTTCTTCTAATGCCTGTTTTTCTGCCAGAAGCCGGGTATGGGCGGCACTGCCATCTGTTTCAGCAATAAGGGCTATTTCCTTATCGCGCAGCTGTACCAGATAGCCGCTCAGCTCGTCTAGTTGCTGGCTATATAAAGAGACCGCCCCATACATATAACCGCCTGTTTCCAGAGTGTCGCGGATGATAAATGTATGGTAATTATCCACAGATGCGCCGGACGGGCTATAGGTATCACTGAGGTTGGCAGTTGCACTGCTATCTACCTCAAACGCTTCATCTGCCGAAGACCGGCCTAGCCGGTTCAGCAGTGTCATCGTTGTATTTGTTGCGAAATTAATATCCACAATACGTTCCTATAGCTTTTCTCAGGAGCAAGAACGACGCAGAAATGTTAGTTTTAATCTTTTTTTAAATATTTTTTTAAATAAGTTACAGGTTTTTTAATAAATTTTTTGGCAACTGGTATAATTTTTGCTGTCCATAAGGCCTATGTCTCGCAAATATATGATAATTTTATAAAGGAAGTAAGAAATGGATTTTGGTGTTGGCTCGCAAATTCCGCAGTCTGATGTTCAGGTCAAGGGCGATGGGGCTATCGGCGTGGTAAAAACCGAAGAATATTTCAAAAATGCCAAGGTTGTCATGATTGCGATACCAGGCGCTTTTACCCCGACCTGTTCGCGTGAACATCTGCCGGGTTTTATGGAGCATTATGATGCTTTCAAGGAAAAGGGCGTAGATAAAATTGCCTGTATCGCCGTGAATGATGCGCATGTGATGAAAGCATGGGGCGAAAAAATGGAATTTGGTGACAAGATTGAATTGCTGGCCGATCCGGTCGGCAGCTTTTCGGAAAAGCTGGGTATTTTAAAAAGCCATGGCTCGATTTTAGGTCGCCGGGCTACCCGCAGTGCCATGGTTGTCGAAAATGGCATTGTTCAGCATATGTTTGTCGAGGAAAAAGGCAAATTCGAAATATCAAAGGCAGAAAATGTCTTAAGCCATCTCTAGCAGATAAAGCATAAATATATTAGGGCTGGCGATTTTTTTGCAAGCTGGCAGGCGGTGTCTCGCCATCATGGAAACTGCCATGCAGCTTATCCAGCCCTAATTCGGACGTGCCATAATTACATTCATAAAAACGGTGATGCAGCTGGTGGAAAAAATCGCCCAGCCTTATGCCTCTGCGCCCGCCTATCACCAGCCCTTCATAGCCGGAATGAGAGGTTACCGCCCCCAGAATAGAGAGCTGTTGCGAAAATAAAAAATGCACCGGATGACAGGCAAGCGGAATATAAATAAGCGCCCCCGCCATCCAGATAATATGCTCGATAGGGTGCATGGCATTACCAGACCAGGGCCCGATGCTGACATTGCGATGATGCAGATGATGAGCCAGGCGATATAAGGGCGGCCAGTGCAACGCGCGGTGAATACAAAAAAACCAAAAGCTGTTCCACATCGGGATGACTAAAAACAGCCCGATAAACAGATAGATATTATCGCCATAGCCTGTCCAGAAGCCGATATCATTGGCATGAGCCCATAATAACAGGCTCTCAAACCCTGTCCAAATAGTGACCCCGCTGGCCAGCGACCAGAAGATATTATCATAGACCTGATTATTAAAGGTAAAGCGATTGCCGCCGCGATTGGCCATGCCGCGATCAAATTTCAGCCTGTCGGCTTGCTTGCCCCAACGATAGAGATAGAGATGCAATCCGCCCGCTAATATTGTCATCAGCAGAAAATTTTTCAGCCATACCAGCGATACCCATTCCCAGCCAAAGCCTTGCCCGGCTGCCAGATGGGGGGTGAAAAAATGCCAGGATATAAACGCCAGACATAAGAAAATAAGACGCTCGGTCAGAGGCAGCCAGGAACGATAGAGCCATTTTAAATGCGCGCCAAGCTGCCATGGGGCGATAACATAGGGCGAGGTATGCAAGGGCAAGGGCGGGGTATGCGACCACATTGCAGATTTTGCCTTGCCTTGCGGATCAGATTGCACGGTCATTTTGTCAGCCTGCCTCTTTGCCAGTTAAGATAATTCTGCTTGATATTAAACCTTAAAAATTTTTATCTGTAAAATAGTTGATCGTTCACGAAACTGTCATTTGCGTTTGTGATAAGGATTTATATAATTTTATTCCCCTATCTGCCAAAAATGAAAACAGATATTTGCCCCCCGACCTTAAACAAGAAGGAGCTTGTGATGAAACGTTTTCTGCCCTTGATTATTATTTCCATGCTTGGCCTTGCCAGCCCGGCACAGGCGGCCTATGAGCTGACCATCCTGCATACAAATGATTTTCACGCACGCTTTGAGCCGATCAGCAAATATGATAGCGGCTGCCGTGCAGAAGATAATCTGGAAGGAAAATGTTTTGGCGGCACTGCCCGGCTGATTACCGCCATTAAAGAGGCGCGTGAACGTGCTGGTAACAGCTTGCTTCTGGATGGCGGCGACCAGTTCCAGGGCACGCTTTATTACACCTATTACAAGGGCAAGGTCGCGGCCGAGATGATGAATAAGCTGGGCTATGATGCGATGACCGTTGGCAATCACGAATTTGATGATGGCCCGGAAGTATTGCGCGGCTTTATGGATGCGGTGCGGTTTCCTGTGCTGATGTCAAATGCCGATGTGACCAGAGAGCCAGCCTTGCGCGATGTGATAAAAAAGTCGGATATCATAACCGTTGGCGGGCAAAAAATCGGGCTGATTGGCCTGACCCCGGAAGATACGCATGACCTGGCCAGCCCGGGCAAAAATATTACCTTTGGCGATCCTGTTGCAGCGGTTCAAAAAGAGGTGGATAAGCTGAGCGCACAAGGCGTTAATAAAATTATTGTTCTGTCCCATTCCGGCTATGAGGTCGATAAACAGGTAGCCGAGCAAACAAAGGGCGTTGATGTTATTGTTGGCGGCCATTCCAATACCTATCTGTCGAACAGCTCGGACAGGGCAGCAGGGCCCTATCCAACCATGATAAACAAGACCGCTATTGTTCAGGCCTATGCCTATGGCAAGTTTTTGGGCGAGCTGTCGGTCAGCTTTGATGATGCGGGCGAGATCATCACCGCAGAGGGTGAGCCGATTATTATGGATGCATGGGTTGAAGAAGATAAAGATGTGGTTGCCCGTCTTTCACAATTAGCCCGGCCTTTGGAAGAAATTCGCAATAAAGTCGTTGCCAGTGTCAGCCAGCCCATTAATGGCGATCGCAAGATCTGCAGGGTGATGGAATGTGAAATGGGCAATCTGGTAGCCGAAGCCATGCTGGATGCGGTAGCAGAGCAAGGTGTGAGCATCGCGCTGGCCAATAGTGGGGGTCTGCGCGCGTCTATAGATGCAGGTGATGTAACCATGGGCGAAGTGCTGACAGTCCTGCCGTTCCAGAATACCCTTTCCACTTTTCGGGTTTCCGGCCAGACGGTGATTGATGCGCTGGAAAATGGCGTCTCGCAGATTGAAGAAGTAAAGGGGCGTTTTCCGCAAGTGGCCGGGCTGACCTTCACCTTTGATGCGTCTGTTGCGCCAAATGAGGGGCGTATCCGTTCGGTTATGGTGAAAAAAGAAGGCAGCTGGCAGGCAATAGACCCTGCGGCCAGCTATTATCTGGTATCGAATAATTATGTGCGGGGCGGCGGTGATGGATATCGTATGTTTGGTAGCGCAAGCGATATCTATGATTTTGGCCCGGATCTGGCGGATGTGGTGGCAGCGTATCTTGCCGCACGTCCCGGCTATGCCCCCTTTACAGATGGGCGCATTGTCCAGAAATAAGCGGGCATCTATTTTAAAAAGCGAAATACCAGCTGTTAAAACAGATGGCAAAACAGATGGCTGGTGTTTTTATTTGTTCGGATAAGCTGGCTCTAGGCCTTTTCAATCTCCAGAATAATATGGATATAATCCATCGCATGGCCATCCGGATTGCCGGCAACCTCAATCTCATAGGCGCCATAAAACTGGTCAATGATGGTATCTATCTCGTTTTCTGCGCGCCCTTCCAGAGCGGTTCGGAAAACCGTTTCTGACCAGCTGCGCATAGTGGGGATCAGGGTTGCGGCAAATTCCGCAGAAGACATTTTGCCCTCAGACTTATCATAGGCCAGGCGGAAAGGGCAGGGGGTTAAACGGGTGTTTACCGATAACAGCTTTAGCCCGGCTTTTGAAACCGCAGAGGCGGGATCTGAAAATGGGGCGGTAAATTCCTCAACCGTTCGGTAATGCTGGGCAAAGGTTGCTTTTAGAAATTCATCCGAAGTGATAACCCCGGCATCGCGCAAGGCTGCCCAATGGGCACTGAAACGGTCAAACATATTCACGCCCCCTGTATGACCCAGATAGCGCCCTTCTTCATCAATGCCAAAATTCATACAGATGAACCGCCCGCCCTTTGCCAGCTCGGCTGCCCGGCCAAGCAGGATACGCTCCCAATCCCGGGCGGCTTGCCGGGTAAATTCTGCACGCTCTTTTGTATTTGCCCCGACCATATGAACATGGTCGCTAATCTGGCAGGGTTTTTCTGAAACATAATGCATGGCAGTGGCCGAAAAGCCGAGCGATAGCGTGCCGGGTGCCATCAGCTGCTGGTGAAAACCTGTTCCGCAACCATGCACAAAAACATTCTCATGCCGGATTTGATAGGCATCTGCGCTATTACCCTGCATCCCCTGCATAGTACGAAACAGGGTGGAAAAATCATTCGAGGCTAAATCTGTATAGACAATTTCAATGGGACGGTTATCGCCGCTGGCACGGATGCCGGAGATAAGCTCAGACCACATATATTGGCTGGTACCGCCATCTGCTGCGCCATAGTCGGCCAGCTTTAGCACCGGCAGATCCGGCAGGCTGTCCAATGCTGCCAGCATTAACGGAAGGGCTTTCTCGATCGCGTGTTTTGCACCGATAGTCCGCGCAGAATAATAGCCGCTGCCTTTCATCGACAGGACAGCTTGCGTATTCAATGATGTAGAACCGGACATTTCACTTCCTCCCTTTTTTACCATCTCATAGAGTATTCTGGGCAGGAAAAGGCCGGAGGATCAAGAACAGATTTTTATTCCTGTCAATGCGGGGCAACTAATAGCCGCCAACCATCAGGTTTTTTTCAACAAAAAAGGCGGTCTGCCACCGGATAAGGGCAAGCGGCAGGGGGCAAAACCCATCCAGACGCGCTTTTTTATCGGTAAGAATATCAAAATTCATACCATAAACCATAAACCATAACGTTATGGTTTACAGTATCCGCACAGAGGCTGGCGGCGCCAGGCGCTGGCTAGCGGTTATTTTCCTTGCGCCATTTCTCAAAGGCTTGTCTATGCTCATCGATGGTACAGGGGTAAAGCCCGATAATGGTTGCCCCTTTTTTGACCTGCTCTGTGACAAAATCTTCATAAGCGGTCATCTCTCTTGCTTCTTGTGCCAGCTCATTTACCAGATGGGCAGGGACAATAATAACGCTGTCATTATCCCCGACGACATAATCGCCTGGAAAAACAGCCGCATCGCCGCAGCCGATAGGCACGTTGATATCAATCGCTTCATGCAAGGTAAGGTTGGTCGGGCTGGCCGGGCGGTGGTGATAGGCCGGCATATCCAATTCAGCGATACTGTCTGAATCGCGGAAACCGCCATCGGTAACAACACCGGCTGCCCCGCGCATCATCAGACGGGTAATCAGGATATCGCCTGCCGAGGCGGCACGGGCATCCTTGCGGCTATCCATGACCAGCACATGACCGTGCGGGCATTGCTCAATGGCCTGGCGTTGCGGGTGTTGCGGGTTTTGAAACTCTGCCAGTGTATTTCTGTCTTCACGGGCAGGCATATAGCGCAGGGTAAAAGCAGGGCCCACCATATTGGCCGCGCCCGGAACAGATTTTTTGCCATGATCGCGGCCGACAGGATGTACGTCCTGTATCACCTGATTGCGCAAGCCGCGCTTATATAATGCTGTTGCCAGCGTAGCCACAGATGCCTTTTTTAAAATTTCAATAGATGCCGCTGCGATATCGGTTGATGACACGGTGTTTTCCCCTTTTTTTATTTTATTTGGAATTGGCCAGATAGCCGGATTTATATCCCTTCCAGAATGACCAGACTGCCAGCAGAATTATCCATCCGCATCTGTTTGACAGGGGCATATTCCGGGCTGTTGATAAATTCCAGTGCGCGCGCCCGTGACGGGAATTTCAATAAAACCATACGGGTAGGCGACCAAAGCTCGTCCTGAATAATATCCATATTGCCGCCGCGTACCAGATATTCGCCGCCAAAGCTGGTAACGATAGGCACAACTTTTTGTTTGTAAATTTCATAGGCATCTGTGTCATCAATGCGCACATCCACCACAATATAGGCCGGTTTTTCTGACATTATTTTTTTCTTCCCTTTTTTGATAAGGCCGGGCGTGCTGGACAGGCCCGGCAGTTACAAAGCTGTCTAGTATCCTGCGGCCTGGCCATCTTTGCGCGGGTCTGAGCCAGCTATCAGCATATTGCTATGCGGGTCAATCCATATCGCTTGCGAGCCGCCAACAGGTTTTGGGGCGCGCACCACATGATGACCCATTTTACGCAAACCCTCAAACAGCTCGTCGCTGATAGGGGCTTCGATTTCCACCTCTGTGGAAAAGGGATCCGGAAAAAAGCGTGGACAATCCTGGGCTTCCTGAATATCCATGCCGTAATGCAACAGGCGGCTGAGGAATTGCATATGACCAAAAGCCTGGTATTCGCCGCCCATCACGCCAAAGGGCATTACGGTGCGACCAGCCTGTTTTACCATGCCCGGAATGATGGTATGCAATGGCCGCTTATTGGGGGCAATACAATTTGGATGGCCTTCTTCCAGCGTAAAGCCCATGCCGCGGCACTGGAACAATACCCCCGATTTCGGTGCGATAAGACCGGCCCCAAAGCTGTGATATACCGTATTGATAAAGGAACAGGCATTTCTGTCCTTATCCACAACCGAGATATAAACCGTGCTTTTATGACGTGGCAGCGGGCAATCAGGCAGTGGATGCAAGGCAGCTTGCGGGTTAATCATGCCAGCCAGTTCCTTTGCATAATCCTTGCCGATAAGCGTATCGACCGGCACATCTACAAATTCAGGATCGGCCAGGAATAAAGAGCGGTCACGGTAAGCAAGGCGGCCGGCTTCAATCTCGTGATGGATACGCTGCAAATTAATCGGATGGTCGCCAAATTTATCCAGCCCTTCCACCATATTCAGCAATAGCAAGGCAATCAGACCTTGCCCATTTGGCGGGCATTCCCAAATATCATAGCCGCGATAACTGGTTTTAATGGGGGTAACATAATTGGCAATCGCATTATCCAGATCAGCTTGTGTATGCTTGCCGCCCAGCCCGTTCAGCTTGGCCAGCATATCTTCTGCGACCCAGCCCTTGTAAAAGCCATCGCGCCCTTTTTCGGCAATTTCAGACAAGCTCGCGGCCAAAGCTGGCTGGCGATGGGCATCGCCGGCAACAAGCGAGCGCCCCTCTGGCAGGAAGACTGCCCGGGCATCTGCATCCCCATTTAGCAGATCAAAACAGCCGGAAAAATCAAACGCTACACGCGGGGTAATAGCATAGCCATCGCGGGCATAGCCAATAGACGGGGCCAGAATATCGCCAAGGCTCATCCGGCCATGATCGCGGTTCAGCGTCACCCACGCATCCACAGCTGTCGGCACCGTTACCGAATGGGCAGATTGCTGGGGAATTTTATCAAAGCCCTCTTCGCGCAGCCAGCTTGCCTCCAGCCCGGCCGGTGCGCGCCCTGAACCGTTAATGGCGATCACCTCATCGCTATCTGCCGGGGCGTACAGGCAAAAACAATCCCCGCCAACACTGGTGGATTGCGGCTCTACCACACATTGCACCGCAACCGCCGCCGTGGCCGCATCCAGCGCATTGCCGCCTTGCCGCAGAATATCCAGAGCCGCCGCCGTGGATAGCGGATGCGAGGTGCTTGCCATCGCATTAGGGCTCATAACAGGGGAACGGCCGGGATATTGAAAATGACGCATTTTCTTTCCTTTGCTTAACTATTCATCAATGCATACTTACGCTCAGCCGCGCACCGGAAAAACCCTGCTTCGCGGAAAAGGATATTAAAAACCATATCACGCCTCTGGCGAGTTTCAAGCGCTGGATTGCCTCTGCCAGAAAGGCTAGGCTTTATCAAAGCATTTCGCAAAAAACGGCAAGCAGAGCTCTAGTAATTCTTTTGGTGATTCTTCTGCCAGAAAATGCCCGCCTGGCACTTGAGCCATCGAAACGTGCTCACAGACCGCTTTCCAGGAGGTTTCAATATCAATGGTTTTGCCAACAAAACTGTCTGCCCCGGATACAGCAAGGACAGGGAGTGACAGTTTTTTGCCGGCATCGGCGCGGTCATGTTCCAGATCAATGCTGGCCGCCGCGCGATAATCCTCGCAAGAGGCATGAACGGTCTCGCCCTGAAAACAGCGCAGATATTCTGCCATGGCATCATCGCTATGGACATCCCCTGATGCGCCCCAGCTGCCAATTTTCCGGCGCAGATAAAATTCAGGATCCGCCCCGATAAGCGTTTCCGGCAAGGGGGCAGGCTGAATAAGGAAAAACCAGTGATAATAGGCTTTGGCAAAGACCATGTCGGTTTGTTCATACATACTAAGCGTAGGGGCGATATCCAGAACCGCCATACCGGCTATCCGTTCTGGATGATCGCGTGCCAGGCGATGGGCCACCCGTCCGCCCCTGTCATGCCCCATCACCGCGAACCGCTGATGGCCTAAATGGGTCATCAGTGCGGCCATGTCTGCGGCCATTTCGCGCTTGGCATAGGGGCTGTGCCGGGCATCTGTCGGCGGCTTGCCACTATCACCATAGCCGCGCAAATCTGCCAGAACCACGGTGTAGTTTTCCGCCAGCCTATCGGCTATCAGATGCCACATAAACATGGTTTGCGGATAGCCGTGCAACAGCAACAGGGCAGGGCCATTGCCAGCACTGCGATAGGCGATATGGGTTGTGTTCACCTCAAATCTTTGGGGTGCGCCTTCAAATAATCTAGCCATTACCTGTTATCCTCTTTTATCATATCGGCTGCTTTTTCTGCTATCATGATGGTCGGGGCATTGGTGTTGCCAGAGATCAGGGTGGGCATGATAGAGGCATCGACCACCCGCAGGCCCTTTATGCCATAAACACGCAAGCGGCTATCCACCACATCGCCATTTTTAGGATTATCCCCCATCCGGCAGGTAGAGACAGGGTGATAGAGCGTCACCCCTGTTTGCCGGGCATATTCCAGTAATTCTGCATCGCTTTGAATATCGCGGCCAGGTTTGGTTTCATGTACCACCTCATCGCGCATAACCTCAGAAGACATGATATCGCGGGCGATGCGCATGGAAGCTATCAGCACTTGCTGGTCAATTTCGGAATCCAGATAATTGGGCTGGATAGCGGGATGGGCAAACGGGTCTTTGGAAGTGATATGAATATAGCCGGTGGAATGAGGGCGAAGCTGGCACGCCCCAAAGGTCAGGCCGGGAAATTTATCAAAAACACGTTTTGCCGGATTCTCAAAGCTGGCATGGGCAATATGATATTGAATATCAGGCGTATCCAGTGCAGAGCTGGAACGCACAAACCCGCCCAGAACCCCGGCAGGCAAGGCCAGTATGCCGCGCTGGCGCAAGCCATAATCCAGTACCTCTTTGATAAAGTTCAGGCCATGGGCACGGTTATTCAGCGATACATTGCGGCGCAACCGCCAGGACAGGCGGGCAATATAATGATCAGAAAAATTCTCGCCCACCCCGGGCAAATTATGCACCACGTCAATCCCCAGCTTTTTCAGCCTGTCAGCCTGGCCGATGCCGGATAATTCCAGTATTTGCGGCGATTGTATTGCCCCGGCAGACAGAATTATCTCTCTATGCGCCCTCAGGGTAACCGGCTTGCCCCTATGCCGGATGCTGATAGCGTTTGCCCGCTTGCCCGTTTCATCAAAATGCAATTTGGTGACATGGGCGTGGGTCAGGATAGTAAGGTTAGGCCGCCCTTCCGCCGGGCTGAGATAGGCACGCCGGCTCGACCAGCGTTTGCCGTTTTTTTGCGTGACCTGATAATAGCCAAACCCCTCCTGGGATGCGCCATTAAAATCTGTATTGCGCGGATAGCCGCAACTCTCGGCCGCATCTGTCAGCTTGTCCAGTATTTCATAATTATTGCGCAGATCAGATACATATAATGGCCCGCTTGTGCTGTGATAGGCGGGGTTCAGCTGATCGGTATTTTGACGCAAGCTTTTATCTTTTAAAACTTCTGAACATTCTGATTTTAAAAAATAGGGCAGCACCTCATCATAGGACCAGCCGGGATTGCCGCGCTGTGCCCACATATTATAATCATCTGCCTGTCCGCGAATATACAACATCGCATTAATAGAAGAAGACCCGCCAAGTACCTTGCCACGCGGCATATCAATTTGCCGGTTTTTTACCCCTTCAACAGGTTCGTTTTTGAACATCCAGTTCATTTCCGGATTATTCATCAGCTTGATATAGCCTGCCGGAATATGGATAAAGGGGTGACGGTCATTACCGCCTGCCTCCAGCAAGATGACTTTCTTGGCACTATCCTCGCTAAGGCGGGCCGCAAGGGCACATCCAGCTGACCCTGCCCCGGCGATAATATAATCTGCTTCCAGCGTTTCCTGTGTCATCGTTCTATTGCTTTCCTTGTAAATTTTATACGCTATCTTCTGTTATTGTTTGGCGTCTCTGATTATTCGGCCTCATGCATAATCCGGGCGAGGTCTGCGTGATGCTGTTTTGCCAGTATTTCTGCTTCTTTCTGGGTAACCGCCTGAAAACAGATTTTTTTATGGGCATGAAGGCGGGCGAGTTTGCCCAAATCAGCCGAAATAACGCACGCAATTTTTGTATAACCGCCTGTGGTTTGATGATCGGCCATCATAATAATGGGCTGGCCGTCGCCTGGCACCTGAACCGCGCCTTTGACAATACCGTCCGAGAGAATATCGGCCGATTTTTTATGCTGGATAGACGGCCCTGTCAGGCGCAATCCCATGCGATCCATTTTCGCACTTAATGTCCATTGGGTGCCTAGCAATTTATCCACCTCTTCGGCTGGAAAGGCATAATCTTGCGGGCCAGGGACAAGGCGCAAATTTTCTGCCGGATGAAATAGGGTCTCTGGCTGATACAGGGTGCGCCGCCGATGCAACAGACGGTGGGTCTCAATCAGAAAACTGTCCCCATCGGCCAGTCGCCGGCCTTCCATACCGCCCAGCCGGGCATTTACAGAGGTGGATAAAGAGCCATAAACAGCTGGCAAATCTATGGCACCGGAAAGGGCGATAAAGGCAAGATTGCTGCTGCGCATGGGCGGCAGGTAAACGCTATCGCCCGGCGATAATTCTATCGTGCATCCCGGCTCTGCCTGTCTTTTGTTGCCCTCTGCGTCGGTGATATGCAAAACGTCTGAACACGTACCGGTAAGGGCAATAAAAAGCTTGCCATCTACCTGAAAGCGCAAGCCGCCAATATAGCTCTCCAGGCCAGCGGCATCTGGCGTATTGCCGACCAGCCAATTGCCGCATAGACGGGCATCTTCATCCATTGTGCCGCCTTCCGGCACGCCATAGGCCTGATAGCCCGAACGCCCCGCATCCTGGATAGTGGTATAAGGCCCGGCAGACAGAATATGGAGGCGTGTTTGATTGCCTGACATCGGGCTATACCTCTTCTGCACGGATAGGCAGCTGGCCGTTTGCACACGCAAGTTGCAAAGCATCATATTCTGCCGGCGTTATCGCGCGAAAGGAAATTTTTTCCCCGGCGCGTAGCAAGACAGGTTCAGGCCGCTTTGCATCAAATAGAGGAATAGGCATTTTTCCGATAAGGTTCCATCCGCCCGGGCTATCCAGGGGGTAAATCACTGTTTGATCCATCGCAATAGCGACCGAGCCGCCCGGTACATGGGTGCGCGGCTCGGAACGGCGCGGTAAATGCAAGACACTATCCAGCCCGGTCATATAGGCCAGGCCGGGCAAAAATCCCATAATGCCTATTTCCAGTTCTGTCTGGCAATGACGGGTGATAACCTCTTCTGCTGATATCTGGCAACGCGCCGCGACCTCTTCCAGATCAGGCCCTGCTGCCCCGCCATATAAAACCGGCAAACACCATTTGCGGGTAGGCCGGGACGGGCTATCATCTGTCCCCTCCAGCAGCATTGCAACCGCAGATTTAATCTGTTCTGCTGTGATATGCAGCGGGTTATAATGCACCAAAAGGCTGGCCAGGCCAGGCACAATATCGGTTATCCCTGCCAGCTTGCCCGCCAGGCGCAACTGTTCGATTTGCTGGCTGAGAGTGCGGGCATAACGGGTCAGGGTCTGGCGTTTATCAGCCGGGGGCAGGCCGCCCAGCTGTGCCCCATAGCCGGTTAAATCCAGCAATACCCCCTTATCGCCTGCCGGAAACCAGACAGGTTTGATAAAAGCGGTTTTATTTTCAGCCCTGCTCATGGAACATTTATCCTGGAAGGTTGCGCTTGCGCGCGCGATGATTTCAGATCAAAACTATAGAAACAACCATGATATAAAGACAAGAGGCAAAAGCTCTGGTTAAAATAAATTGCCGGAAAATTTCAGGAGATAAAATATGGCAAAGCGCTTTAATCTGAACGCAGATATGGCAGAGGGCTATGGCCCATGGCAGATGGGTGATGATGAGGGGCTGTTATCCATTATCGGCTCTGCCAATATTGCCTGCGGGTTTCATGCCGGCGATTATAATATCATGGGACAGGTGATGCGCATGGCAGCCGATAATAATGTTTCTATCGGGGCGCATCCGGGTTTTTATGATTTGCACGGCTTTGGCCGCCGGCAGATGCATTTGCCACTGGCAGAGGTTGAACGGCTTATTGCCTATCAGCTTGGCGCGGCTCTGGGGGTGGCGGCCAGCCAGGGGGTAGAGGTCAGCCATGTAAAGCCGCATGGGGCGATAAATAATATGGCGTGTGTGGATGCCGGGCTATCTGCGGCTATTGTGCGGGCCATCAGGGCAGTAGATAAAAATTTAATCCTGCTGGCCCCTGTGTTGAGCGAGCTGGTACGCGAGGGCGAAAAAGCCGGCTTGCCGATAGCAGCAGAAGTATTTGCCGATAGAGCCTATATGCCGGATGGCCAGCTGGTGCCGCGCAGCCGTCCCGATGCGATGATCCATGAAAAAGAGGCCAGCCTTGCGCATTGTCTGAGGATGTTTGAAGAAGGCATCATTATCGATGTAGAGGGCGGAAAGCTGGCCGTAGAGGCTGTTTCGGTCTGTGTACATGGCGATGGGCCAACCGCGCTGGCAACAGCTGCCCATATTAAAGAAGGGCTGATAAAGGCCGGGTTCAAGATGTGCAGCTTGCCAGATATGCTGCGATAAAAAGTTCGGGTTAAATTTTTGGTGCTAGGCAAGTTGCCCAAGCCAGTTATCCCAGCATAATTTGCGGATCAGAGGCTGGCCAAAACCAAAATCCTGCATCGCGTCCAGCAGTTGCGGCAACATTGAAGGGTTGGCCAGACCGGCCGGCAGTACCGCCCCGTCAAAATCAGAACCAAAACCGACATGATCCTCGCCCAGCCTGGTGATAAGATAATCGAACTGGCGTAAAATCAATTCGATTTCTGTATCGGGATCGCGCGCACCATCGGGCCGTAAATAGGCGGTGGCAAAACAGACCCCGACCAGACCGCCGCGCTCGGCAACCGCGTCCAGCTGGGCATCGGTAAGATTGCGTGGGCTGGGACATAGCGCATGGGCATTGGAATGGCTGGCGATCAGGGGCTGGTCAGAAAGATTGGCAATATCCCAAAATCCGGCTTCATTGAGGTGAGAGACATCCAGCACTATCCCCGTCTCGTCACAGGCTTTGAGCAATGCCTTGCCATGACGGGTTAGCCCGCTGCCCTGATCAGGGCTGCCCGGAAAAGAAAACGGCACGCCCTGGCCAAAAATATTCGGCCGTGACCATAAAGGGCCGATAGAGCAGATGCCGCGCTCTTTTAGCAGATACAGCTCGTCCAATGAGGGGCTGATAGCTTCTGCCCCTTCAATATGCAATATCGCGGCTATCGCCCCGTTGCGGGCGGCTTGCTCGGCCTGGCTCGCATTTTTGCACAGGCTGAATCTATCGCGGTGCATATCTGCCAGATAGTCGGCAATTTCAATCATATCAATGGTATATTGAAAGGCCTGACGCTGGCTAAGCGGCGCTGTGCTGTCTAGCGGATCGCCTGAGGCGCTGATGCTTGTCGGGACAAAAATCGCAAATAGCCCGCCTGCCAGCCCGCCTGTCCGGCAATGATGATGGGCAAGGCATAGCGGATTATCACTGGCATCGGAAAGATAAAGCTGGCCTTTTTGATCGCCCCGCGCCCATAGCTGATAGAGCATATCATTATGCCCGTCAAAAATTTTCACCCCCCTGAGGGGCGGTACATTTTCTGGTGCTTCGGGGATATCAGACAGGCTCATTTCCGGTCTTTCTGTAATCTGGTAAATAGCGCCAGGCTTTGTGTTTTGGCCTGTCTTTCAGCGGGCATCTGGCGCGCTTCTATCTGGATATCCTGTTTCAGTCCAAACAGGACAGGATACCATTCGCGTGCCAGTGGCGATTTCCATTGCCAAAGCAAGATTTCTAACGCCTCCAGGGCGGCATCTGGTGAATAATCGGGCATTTCCGGCGGTGTCTGGCCAGAAAAAACAGGCAGGCCAAAAAAGGGCAGAAGAGGGTCTATCGCTTGTGGAACGCCTGCCTCTGTCAGGGCTTTTTTCTGATCTGTTCCAGCCATCAGCGCCAGGAGCAGCTTGTCCGTATGATACAGGCCGGTGCCATTTAACAGGACAGGATCGGCTGTGTCCCTGCCGTCATAAGGGGCGAGAAACAGTCGGCGCGGACAATAATCATTACAATATAGATTATCCCAAATCACGATGGGGCGCGCCAGCATATTGCCTATCCGCCCGGCCCGGCCGTGCAGATTAACTTCTTTTGCAACTATCGTTTCCCCGCAAAGCAGTACCGGTATATCCGCCGATAAATGCTGGTTAAGGGCAGTGCCATAGGCCAGATGATCGCCCGATATCTCGTCCGAATAAAGGCGCGGTACCAGCAGGACAGGACAGCCAAGATGGGTCTGTAAATCACTGGCCAGCCTGGCATGGCATACCCCTTCAGACAGGCCAGCCTCTGTCAGAGCCGAGACATCATCCAGGATATCATCAAACATCAGCACAATCGCATCTGCCCCTGCTGTAACCAGCTGTGCGGCTTTGGCAAACAGGGCGTTTGTATCTGCCTCCGGCGTCTGAAAATCAAAATCAAGGCCGGGGGCGATGCCGGCCAGAACGCAGATGCCGGATTGTTTTGCTGTATGGGTAAAGCGGCTAAATTCAGCCATAAATTCGGGCGGATAGTCGGTGCGCCACTGCCAGCGATGATAGATATCTTCTTTTGGCGCATAAAGATAGCTATCAAAGGACAGGGCGGCGAGATGGTCTATCAGGCCAGCGCGTTCTTCCCAGCTCAATAGCTGGCCATAATAGCCCTCAATATAGCCGCGATGAATGGGCGGGGTGTTTTTGGCCGGGTGGCGGCGTGTCTCTGGCATATGGCGGTTATGTCTGTTTGTTAATGAGAATGGCTAGAGTATAAAGCGGTCTGCCAGCTTACCGCCAGCGTTAAAATTTCTGCGCCGGGGGATGAGGCAGGGGATGAGGCAAGGGATGAGGCAGGGCACAAATCCCGCAAATCTGGGGGGCAGATACGCCTGTGGTTGAAGGAAAGCTGGAGGGCAGCTTTGCGTGCCATCTGGCCGCCAGCAGGGCGATAAGCTCGGCCTCGGCAAAATCGGCATCACAGCCTATGGCCCTGGCCTCTATCAGGTCAGACCCCTCTGGCAAGCTGTTTTTAATCTGTTTCATCAGCGTGTGATTATGCACCCCCCCGCCCGCAATAATCACATTTTTTGGCTGGCCGGGCAGATGGGTCAGGCTATGGCAAATCGCCTGTGCGGTCAGGGCGGTAGCGGTCGCTATCTGGTCGGCGGCTGGCAGGCTGGCAAAATCAGGGGCGTTCAGATAGTGGTGAAAGGCTGCCCTGTCCAGCGCGCGCGGGCCGACCAGCTGGAAAAACGGGTCCCCTAGCACTCTATCAATAAAGGGTTGGTAAATCTGGCCAGAGGCAGCGATTGCGCCGCCTTTATCAAAGGGTTTTTGATAAAAAATCTGGCAGAGATCATCTATCAGCCCATTGCCTGGCCCGATGTCATAGCCCTCCAGATGCATATCGGTGATAAAGCTGGCATTGGCCACCCCGCCAATATTGATAAATAAAGCCGGCAGGGGGGTGCCTGCTTGCTGTACAACAAGCTGGTGATAAATCGGGGCAAGCGGTGCGCCTTGCCCGCCAGCTTCCATATCTGCCGCCCGGAAATCATAGATAACCGGGATTTGTGTCTGGCTGGCCAGATATTGCCCATCGCCCAGCTGGATAGTTCGGCCGGCCGCCGGATTGTGATAGACGGTCTGGCCATGAAAGCCGATTAAATCTATGTCTGGATGGCCAGCCTTTTGGCGCAAGCTGGCCACTGCATCGATATGGGCATCTGTAATGCCGCGAATAAGGGCCTCGCGCCGATGAGGGTCAGCCAGATAATCTGCGGCATTTTCGCGGGCGGTATAAATCGCCTCGACGATAGCTGGCGGATAGGCAAAGGTGGCGGCATGGCCGGTGCGCTCTATCTGCTTGCCATCTGTATAGATAAGGGCGGCGTCAATCCCGTCTGCGCTAGTCCCGGACATCAGGCCGATAATTCCAAGCATAAATCTGCACACCCTTTGCTGGTTTTTAAATTATTTTCCGCTATTCTGGCAGTACAACAAAATCAGTGTGGGCTGTCTATTGTCAATCCTGTTTGATACAAGGATGGCCAGCTACCGTTAGGTTATCTGATAAGAGACGAGAAATGAGATGAGCAAGAAAAGCACCGAAGCCCGGCTGGATGCTGAAAAATGGCTGGACAGGCTGAGTATAGCAGAGGCGCTGGCCGTGATGCTGGATAATCAGGCAGAAGCCATAAGCGCGCTAAAAGCTGCCCTGCCGCAAATAAAAAAGGCTGTAGAGGCTGGTCATCACTGCCTGTCTGCCAGCGATACAGGCCGGCTTATCTATGCCGGGGCAGGGACATCTGCGCGTATCGCGGTTCAGGATGGCTCGGAATTATTGCCAACCTTTAACTGGCCAGCCGCACGGGTGGCGTATCTGATAGCCGGCGGGACAGGGGCATTACTGCGCCCTATTGAAGGGGCAGAAGATAGCCCCGATGCCGCCAAAGAGGCCGTAGCCGGGCTGAATATCACCAAAGGCGATATCCTTATCGGGCTGGCTGCCAGCGGGACAACCCCCTATAGCATCGCTGCGCTGGAAGCAGGCAAGGCGGCAGGCGCGCTGACCATCGGCATTGCCAATAACCCGGATACCGGCCTGTTGGCGGCGGCAGATTATCCTGTCTTGCTGGCAACAGGGGCAGAAGCGCTGGCCGGGTCAACCCGGCTGAAAGCCGGTACGGCACAAAAAATCTGCCTCAATCTGATATCTACGCAATTGATGGTGTTGCAAGGGCGGGTGAAAAACGGGCTGATGTCTGAAATGCAGCCGCGCAATGAAAAATTGCGCCGCCGCCATGCCGATATCGCTGGCCTGCTGGCTGCAGAAAACCCTCCAGGATAATCTAGATTATTTCAAAATCTGTGATGCTCAGCTCTTCATGGTCGATATTTTCGATAGTCATATAGATGTGGCTATCATCACTGGCATTGACGATATGGGCATGCAGGCCATCACTGCTTTCAATGATTTCCAGGCCAAGATCGGCAAGAGTGACATCATCTTGAAAAGCTGTATCAATCTGAATTTTATCCTCGCCCAGCGTAAAGCCCAGAACCGTATCTGTGCCGTCATCATCCAGATCCAGACGGAATAAATCTATGCCCCCTTCGCCAATCAGGATATCACTGCCGTCGCCGCCGATCAGCACATCCATGCCATCGCCGCCAAGCAGCGTATCATCGCCTGCGCCGCCGACCAGGATATCGTTGCCAAGGCCGCCAAGCAGCGTATCGTCGCCTGCCCCGCCTGAAAGATGGTCATCGCCATCCTCGCCATTCAGGGTATCAGCGCCGGCCCCGCCATAAAGATGGTCATCGCCTTCCCCGCCATCCAGCTGGTTTTTCACCGCATTGCCTATCAGCACATCATCATGATCAGAGCCGATAAGGTTTTCAATGCTGGTCAGCTTGTCCCCTGCGGCCAAATTTCCGGCATCTGCACTAAGGGTAATCACCTCACTATCGGCGGCATCTTTTGATTTTGTGGCATATTTAACAGGTGTGATTTGGGTATCTGTTGCCGTAGCGGACAGGTCAATCACCACCCCGTCAATGCCGGTTATCCGGTCATCTGTTGTGGTGCTATCACCATCGATATCGACACTGCGCGCCTCTGCTGCTTCTGCCTCGTCATAGGAAACACTGTCATCATCATTATCGGCATCACCCAGAAAATCATCTGCGGCGCTGGTCGCGGTTTCATCCAGCTCGGCATCTTTCAGGTCAAGGGTGATTTCCATCACTTCCAGATTAAAATAATCTTTACTATCCTGTTGCAGCTGGGTTTTGATAAGGCCTTTATCCTTAATATCCTCAATATCTGTATAAAGCTCGGCGACAACGGCAAAATCGCCTGTTCGGCTGTTAAGTTCTGCTTGCGTCACCGCTTCGAAAACAGCCTTGCCTGCCATCTTTTTTAACAGGATATATTTATGACTTGTAAGGGTGATGTCGGGGAGAGTTTTTTCAATGGTCAGCCCGTCCAGATCGATGCTATTCGTGACGGATGCCCCGCCTGTCTTGGTAATCTTGTCCAGGCTTTCAATCTCGCCTTTCAGCCCATCAATTTCAGAAGACAAAGAAAGTGCCAGAATTTGAATGTTTACAGGCCCCTCTACACCCTCCAGATTTTGGTCATCTTTCAGGCGTAATTGATAAAATACATCTGTTGTACCTGTTTTTTCTATCATAAATTTGGCCGAGATATCTTCATCATCCTCTCCGCCATCTTCGGCGATCAGGATAAATTTAGCCGCATCCAGCGCCGTTTTATCATGGCCATCATCCGAGATTTTGATAGGCTCAAAAACCATATCCCCATCGCGTTTAACCTTGGCTTTGGAAAATTCCAGCTCTACATCCTCTGCAAATATCTGGTCGGTCAGGGTTACGTGCAAAATCTTTTTCTGCCCGCCAGCTGTCAGGGTGATATCAAAGCTTTTTTTATCGGCTTCATAATTAAATACGGTGCCTTTTTTAATACGAATTTCGCCATTTGTGATAATAAAGCGGTCATCGCTGCTGGTAATGGTGGAAATGTCCGCACCGTCCCTGTTGGTGGCCTCTACTTCAATGCCGGTGGTGGCATCCGCCTTATCTTCTTCCTCGCCATACATACCCTCCAGAATAGACAAGCTGCCCAGGCTTGACGAACTGGCAGACGCAGAAGGGCTAAGAGCAAAGCTTTCCTCTTCTGCATCGCTTTGGCTGTCATTGCTCAGGCTAAAGGCGGTTCTGTCCGGGGCAGGGGTGCCGCCGCCGCCGCCACCGCCGCCACCTGCCAGCCCCAGCAACAGCCCTAGTGCCCCGGCCAGCATTCCGGCAAAATTGCTGCTATCGCTATCGTCCTGGCGGATACGGGTGATAAAGCTGGAGACCGGATCGCTGGCCACACAAAAATCTGAAATATCGGCATCGGAAAGCGGGGCATAGGAGATCAGCTGTAAATGCAGGCCAACCTCTTCTATGCGTAAATTGGCCAGAGCGCGAATAGCCGATATATCCGCCGCGCTTAACTGGCGTATCATCACCAGATTACACCCCTCTTCCAACAGATATAATACCCCGTCACGGATGGTAAGCTGGCTAACCGTGCCAAACTGGTTCTGGGCAGTGATGATAATATTATCCAGGCTGACTTCCTGCTGGGCATTGGCCGGGCGCGCTGCGATCTGGCCAGCCAATAGCAATAATAACGGCAGGGAAATATCGTTCAGCCAGCCCGATTTTTTGAAAATGCGGGCGGCGCGATTCTGCAGCCGGGGCGAGGTAGCCGCATTCTCTGATGTCTGTGTTTGGGCTTGGCTGTTATTGGCCTGAAATTTATGTGCGTTTGAAACCATGATACCTGTCATTACATTCAATCCTGTTAATAAATTATTCATACAAAAAGATGTATAATATATTGGCTAAAACAATTAACAATTGTAACAAAAGGAAAATTGCGTTCAGGGGCGAGTTTATCGAAAATCTTTAGGCTTTATTCATAATTAGCCGGAAAATCGCCCTAAAATATTAGCAAATGTTAATATATAGGGGGCTGTGTATCTGATGAATCGCGGCCAGCAAATCTGTCTGGGTTACGGCCAGGCATCCTTTGGTAGCGCGGCTATCTTTATCGGTACAATGCAGGAAAATTGCACTACCCTTGCCAGGTACGGGCGGGGCATCATTATAGCCAAGCGGCAGGATAAGATTATATAGACTATCCTTGCGCCACAGGCTTTCATGGCTGCCAGCAAAGGGCAGGCGCACAGGATAATTATATACCGCCTTGCTGGCATCATCGCACCAGCCATCTTGCGGGTTCAGGGCGCGCATTGATAAGGGCAAGCGGGCAGGCAGCTGGTGCCTGGCTATTCTATCGGGGCGGTAATACAGACACCGCACCGGCCAGCAACCCTTTGGTGTGCCGCCATCTCCCTCTTTTTTTTCAAGCGCAGCAACCAGGCCGCTCTTGCCCACCAGACAGGGAAATTGTGCCACGCCAATATCCAGCAGATAGCCCGTTTTACGGGGGCGCAGATGCCATATATGGTTCATATTTGTACCCTCTTGCCATCTGTCATTATCTGCCCCTAGACTAAAGGCTAGTCGGGAATGGTTTGCAAGGGCAAATACGATATGGGAGGGGCGGTATGGAAAGCACATCAAAGGGGTTAGGCCTGTTTTTGGATGTACGGATGCGGCGCATCTTCCTTTTGGGGATGATCAGCGGCTTTCCATGGGTGCTGATAGGCAGCGCGCTCTCGTTATGGCTGAAAGAAGATGGATTATCCCGCAGTGCGGTGGGCTGGGCCGGGCTGATTTTTGCCGTTTATTCGGTAAATTTTTTATGGGCGCCGCTTATCGACCGTCTGCGCGTTCCTTTTTTGACAGACAAGCTGGGTCATCGCAAAGCCTGGATATTAACGATGCAGTCGATTATTCTGGCAGGTTTGCTGTTATGGGCGACCACTGCCCCTTCGGATAATATTGTGATGGTGATGGCGATAGGGCTGGCAATTGCGGCCTGTTCGGCCACTCAGGATATCACCATTGATGCCTTGCGGATTGAACAGATAGACCGGGCCGATACAGGGGCAATGGCGGCCGGGGCATCGATGGCGGTTATTGGCTGGTGGACAGGCTTCAAGCTGGGCGGGATGGTCGCCCTGTTGCTGGCTGACAAGTTCCAGGCGATGGGGATGGAAAATTACTGGCAGATGACTTTTGTTGTGCTGGGCGGGCTGGTGGTAGCGACTAATCTGGGGTTGTTAATGATCCCTGAAACCGGCACGGCCGAGCGGATAAAAGCCCAGGCTGCCGCCCAACAGGCAATGCAGGACAGTATGGGGCAAAAAAATACCGCTACCCTTATCCTCAGCTTTTTTGGCTCAACAGTGGTCACCCCGCTTCTCAGCTTTTTCAAAAATAACGGCGTTAAAATCGGCCTGATGCTGCTCTGCTTTATCTTTCTGTTCAAGATTGGCGAGGCCTTTATGGGCAAGATGTCGATTATTTTTTACAAGGAAGTTGGCTTTTCCAAATCCGATATCGCCATTTATTCCAAAGGGCTGGGCTGGGTGGTCACGGTCGCCTCTTCCCTGCTGGGGGCGTATGTGGCCGTGCGCTCAGGGGTAGTGCGGGCGCTATTGCTGGCAGGTCTGTTTATGGCCGGTACAAATATCCTGTTTTCTGTTCTGGCCTGGACGGGCAAGGTGGAATGGCTGTTTGCGCTGGCGGTATTGCTGGATGATTTGGCCGCCGCTATCGCAACGGTGGTGTTTGTTGCCTTTATCTCGCTATTGGTGGACAGAAACTACACCGCCACACAATATGCGCTTCTGGCCTCTATCGGCACATTGGGGCGAACCTTGCTGGCGTCTTCTTCCGGGGCGCTGGTGGACTGGCTAAATGGCGACTGGGGGCTGTTTTTCATTATCACCGCGGTGATGGTAGGCCCGTCTCTGTTCCTGTTATGGTGGATGCGCGGCACACTATCGGCTCTGGATAAGAATAGGAATAAGGACTAGGTACTGGCCGGATTATCCAGCAATTTTAAAAGCTGATCCGCACCGATATGGCAGGTCGGCTTGCCATCTGTCTTGCCAATACGGGCGATGGCCTCTTTCACAGGTTCAATTATGACCCGCCCGTGATAGGCATTGGCGTGAAGCAAATTCTGGTCGTCCACACATAGCCCGACATGCCCCTTCCAGAAGATAATATCGCCGCGCTGAAAATGCTGAAAGGCGTGTGCATCTGTTATGGCAGCTTTTTTCAAAAATTCTTGCTGCGGGCCACTATCGCGCGGGATGCGATACCCGGCCGACCCAAGCGATAACTGGATAAGGGCAGAACAATCCAGCCCGGCAAAGCTGCGCCCACCCCATTTATAGGGCGCGCCGATAAACACCTCGGCACAGGCTGGCCAGTCTGTACCGGCATTTATCTGTCTGCTGGCCAGCACATGATGGGGCAGATAACCTGTTTCTATCGCGCCTGCCCGGCCATAAAGGGATATTTTTGCATAAGCCCCTTCTGTTGCTAATACAGATATTTTTGCGCCCATAGACAGGCTGGCAAGGGGGGCAGATTTCACATCCGGCTCAGCGGTTACGATACAGGACGCTGTGCGGATAGCTTTTATTGTTCCGGTCATTTTTTCCGGTTTGGCACACAGGCTGGCTGCTTTTATCCAGCCCTGATAGCCATCTGTTGCCAGGGCTATCTTGACATAGCCGTGATGCTGGCGCGCGGCGGTTAGCTCTACCTCCTCGCCCATTAGCGCTTCTGTTTGGGGGGCAGGGGCGGGCTGGTTTTCCCCTGGCGGTGCGCGGTAAATTGGCGCGGTTTCCACCCTCACCATCGCGCGTTTTTGTGCCAGGGGGTTATGGCGTGCCCACCACGCCCCTGCATCAAAATTGGGACAGGTTTTATGGGTTTCCTGAATATCGCGGTGGCCAACCACTTTTGCCTTCGGATAGCGGCCTGACCAGTCCAGCAACAAAGCTTCAAGGGCGGCAAACTGTTTTATGGTAAAATCATGGCGGCCGATAAGGCATACGCCCAGACTATCGTGATTGCGGCCTTTTACGTGTGCGCCCTGCCAATATTCCGGCCGGCCAGCATGGCATACCCCGTCACGGGTGATAATGGCATGATAGCCCGCCCCATCCCAGCCAAAGCCCAGATGCATGGCATGAATATCTGCTGCGCCCATCCCGTCCTGGTCAGGGGTGTCCGAGCAATGCACTACAAGATAGCGTATATCATCAGCCTGTAACATGCCTGCATCATGACGCGAAGCAGGCGATAGGCGCAAGGGCTTTTACCAGATTGCGGGGCTGAAATGATGGCGCGATTATTCCGGCCGCCGATATTGGTAGATGCCCCCCTTGTGAGGCAGGATAAATTACGGTTAGACTAGCCTTGATAAAAATGACCAAGTTTGCCCGCATTATTCAAATCTGGAGGAAAGACCAAAGATGAAACCGTTTAGATTTCACCAGTTCGCGTATGGCAGTGATAATTATGGTGTGCTGATGCATGACCCGGAAACCGGCCAGACAGCCGCCATTGATGCAGGCGATGCGTCTGCCTATCAGGCCGCACTTGTCGAAACCGGCTGGCAGCTCAGTCATATTTTGCTGACCCATCATCATTGGGATCATACAGATGGGGTAAAAGAGCTGGCCGATGCCACAGGGGCAACTATCTATGGGCCGAAAGGGGATAAGGATGGTCATGCCCATGTTGCAAAAACACTGCAAGAAGGGGACAGGCTGGATTTTGGCGCTGCAACTATCGAAGTTATCGCAACGCCCGGCCATACGCTGGATATGCTGAATTACTACCTGTCAGAACAAAAGGTCTGTTTTACCGGCGATACGCTGTTTTCGCTGGGGTGCGGGCGTATTTTTGAAGGGGATGCAGCGATGATGTGGGACAGTCTGAGCAAATTGATCGCCCTGCCAGCAGATACTACCATCTATTCCAGCCATGAATATACGCAAGCAAATGCGAATTTTGCCTTAACTATTGACCCGGATAATGCGGCGCTGATAGCGCGTTGCGCCAGCGTTACAGAAAAGCGTGCCAAAGGCCAGCCAACCGTGCCAAGCCTGCTTTCTGAAGAGCTGGCAACCAACCCGTTCTTGCGTGCTTCTGATGCCGCTATTCGGGCGCATTTAAATATGGCCGATGCCAGCGACAGTGATGTCTTTGCAGAAATCAGAAGCCGGAAGGATAATTTCTAATTCGCCGGGCCAGGATCAATTCGCCGGTATCAATTAGCCGGTATCAATTAGCCGGTATCAATTAGCCGGTATCATATAGCCGGTATCATATACTGGTCTGAAAGATTTGGGCAAACAGGGTATAGGGATAAAAATGGCGGTAAAATCCTCTACGCAAAGCCTTAATCAGCAGCTTTATCGATTGCTGGAAAAAGCAGAGCCGGGCGATAGGGCCAGCTGGTGGGTAGATATCGTTCTTTCTGCCATGATTATTATCAATCTGACCGCTGTCTGTCTGGAAACGGTTCCCTATTTTTATGCAAAATATCATGCGCTATTCTGGTGGATTGAAACGATATCGGTCAGCCTTTTTTCGCTGGAATATATTTTGCGGATAAAGGCCGCCGCGGTGGTGGCCAGTCATCATAAAATCCCTGTCTATAAAGCCAGGCTTCGATATATATTCAGCCCCACAGGCATTATTGATTTGGTGGCGATTTTGCCAAGCCTGCTGCCCTTGCTGTTTGGTGGAATGGATTTGCGATGGCTGCGTATTTTGCGCCTGGCGCGTTTGTTCAAGCTATCGCACTACACCTCTGCTTTGGAAGATTTGGTCGCCGCGGTCGTGCATGAGCGCAATTCCTTTTTTGCCACAATTTATTTGCTTGTCCTGGCGGTGATGGTCTCCAGTACGCTGATTTATGTGTTTGAAAATAATTTGCAGCCGGAAAAATTTGGCTCTATCCCGCAATCCATGTGGTGGTCCTTTATTACCCTGACAACGGTTGGCTATGGCGATGTGGTACCGATATCGGTAGCAGGAAAGCTGGTCGCGGGCTTTACCGCGCTGATGGGGGTGTGTGTTGTTGCCCTGCTGACCGGTATTGTTGCTTCCGGCTTTTCCAATCAGATGGCGAAAAAACGCAGCATCATGGAAACCGAGGTTCGCCGGGCATTGGCAGATGGGCATATTTCTTCTGCCGAGCGGCGGGAAATTAATAAATTATCACGTGAATTGAATCTGGCAGAAGATGATGTCAAAGCTATTGTGGACAGGCTGAAGGCGGTTCGCCACCCCAATGAGGATGAGGATGACGAGGAAAGCAGCTAGCATAGCTAAAATACCAGAGATTCGGCATATTTAGGGGTTGGCATTTGACCTGAACGCAATATCAGGTATAATTTAGATAGTTCTGATTTAATGAAAATACGGCTTCATGCAGGCGCAAGCAACCGCAGACTATCGAACCGCACAGCTATCCCTTAATTTTTCAGATGGCTTTTTTGTGCCTGCCCCGCATCGCCAGGCTCGGCAATTAAAACGCACCATTACCTTTCCCAAACATGTTACCATACCGCATTTTGGCGCGTTTCAGCGGCAGGTAAATGCGCTATTTGCCCCTTTCGGGATTACAGTAGAATTTAGCCTTAGCCGCCAGAAGCGTTTGCAAATGACATGGGTTTTTCCGCCGGAACCTGTTTTGGCGCGCACGGCAAATGATATGGCTCAGAAAGCGATGCCGCCAGGGGTGTTATCAGAAGAAGAGGTGAGCGCTTTTACCAATGTGGTATTTGCCTTTGCCGGTCAGCCGCAAAACCGATAATACCCCTCAGGCAACTACCAGCTTTAATATCTGCACAGCTAAAATACCGTCCTCATCATTGCTCTCATCTGCTTTTAAATAGTCATTCAGAAGACGGCGAATATTTTCAGCCAGCGCCTCTCTATCGGCGCGTGTTTTTAGCACATCCGGCGAGAGGGTAGCCAAATATTCCAGAATGCGTGAGCGCATGGCAGGCGAGAGTTTCATTAAATCTTCCAGCGCGCCATCGACAAAAAAAGCTGGCCGTTTGATAAGCAGGGATAATTCCAGCGTGATAAGTTTTTTGCTGTTGTCCAGATTGGAAACAAAGGGGGTTTCAAAGGCATAATAGCGATAATCGGGCCCATTAAAATCCATCACCCCGTCCCCATCCAAATCTTCCATGCCCTCGGGGGGGTCAGCACTATCTGTTAATTCGGCTTGCGTGATCTCTTTTGTGAAATTATCGCTGCCATTATCCTGTATGTCCTGGCCCAGCCTGGCGGCCTCCAGCCTTTCCTGCAATGTGCTATTTGACAGCGGCGCAGCGGCGGTCAGGTGGGTTATGCCATAAAAAAACAGCCCGGCAATGCCCGCGACAACACAAAATAGCCCGGCGCCAAACAGAATTTTGGCACGCCGTGATAGCGGGGCGTTTTCCCCTATAGGTGCGGTGCTGTCATTTGTTTCAGCCATATCCTGATTTCACCTGTTGAAGCAAAGAGGGGATAATGATTTTTTAATCGGTTATACCACGCCAAGCTGGGCGAGTAATTGAATGGCCATCGCCAACCCCTGATGCACCAGATTGCGCAGCATCTCCATCATAAAGGCAGGATCCATCCAGAACAGCCAGCCAAATATCCCGCCAACCAGCAAGATAGTGACCAAAAGGCCAAATCCCCAGCTATTGCCCTCGGATTTCTTGCTTTTCTTTGGTTCGGATTTTTCTTCTTCTTTTTTGGCCGCTAACTGGCGCACCAGTTTTAAAAGGGCAGTTAAATCCTGTTGATGCTTATCAATGCGGCCTTCCATCGCCTCGATACGGGCGTGAAGAGCTTCTATTTCAGCCGCCGCCAGAGCAGCGGGCTGGGCGGCGGGCTGGGCGGCGGGCTGGGTAGACATTTTATTGATAACCTCATCACGAATGGCCGACAGGGCGATTGCTTCGCTTGTGTCTGTTTCAGCCTGACGGGCAGGGGCTACAGGGGCTGTTTCCGGCGCTGTTGTCTCAGCTTCCTGTTCTGATTTTGGCGGTTCTTCTTCTGTCATCTGTCTCAACTTTCCGAATTGTTCTGATGGCGGAATATCTATGGTGGATTGTGCCCAAAAAGGTCGGTTTGTGCCATCAGACGTGCCGCGCCCAGAAGTGCCACGTCTGGTCTGGGCAGCCTCGCTCATTAATTCATCTACCCGAGCCATTATTTTTTGCTGGGCATCAATTTCTGCCAGCCGGATAGGCGATAGCGGTTCTTTTTCCTGCTCGTCTTTCATACTCAGCTCTGTCATCTGGCCTTATTTTCTTAACCAATGGATTAATTATCTCTATCGATTGGATTGCAAGAAACAGGCCGAATGCGAAAAAAAGGGGTAAAAACGCCCTTTATCACCTGTCCAGAAGATAAAATGTTGTATGGCTGAATAAAAGGCATCTGTTAAAATCTTTAAAAAATTCTCCTCCTGCCGCGATAAACGGCGCAAATCTTGCAAGTATAACGACCGGAATGCGGCATCTATTATTAAAACAGGGCAGAAACGCGCTGTTTTGGGTATATAGCCCTTATTCATTTACAGACGGCATTTTGTCAAAATTATGATGCCGGAAGCGTTGATATATGGATGGCAGGAAAAATATGGCAGAAGATGAAGAAGATTTAAGCAAGCGTCTGGCAACGGTTCTGGATGAAATTCGCGAAGTGATGGAAAAGCGTAAAACCCGCATTGAATCGCTGCGCCAGGAAATCGCCGATATCGAGCGCGATAATGAAGAACTGGAAAAAACCATCGCCGATTTGCTGGCTACCTTTAACTAGGGGTACAAAGCAGCAAATCCGCAGGCCTGTCAGGAATCCAGCATCGGCCTGGTCAGCGGCTCACCATCTTCGCCAATCGCCTGGCCCTGTATCGCCTTTGCGCCGAAATGGCTGGTTAATTCAGGGTGAGACTGGATAAAGGCTGTCAGTAATTCAGAAACAGATTTTTCGGCCTCTTCAGATGAGCTGGCATCAACGCTCATCACCCCGTCAATGATCCAATGTACGTCAATTTTCATCCGCTTTCTCCTCTATCGTTATCGCCTGGCCATTCATTAACTTGGTAAATAGCTCGCCGCTTTTTGCCTGAAAGGCGGGGATATCTTTTGTCTCAAGCTCGGCTTCCATCTCATCGCGCAACTCTATCATATCCGGCAGACCCAGCGCGGCGGCAATGGCATACCACTGATAGGCTTTGGCGTAATCCGGCTCTTCCAGCAAAGTAGTGAAATAAACCGCATATTGCGGGATAGCCTCAAAATCACCTGTATTGATACGGCCCAATAGCTGTTGCTCCACACGTTTTAAGATAGGCGCGCGCAGTGTCTCATCCAGAATATCGGTTAAGTCATCTATAATATCCCGGGCCCTCTCAATCCCGCCCAGCTGGGCAAGATAGGCCCAATAAAGGGCATCTGTATAATTTTGCGGTCTGCCTTTGCCAGCTTTTAACAGAACAGCCAAATTATACATGGCTTCGAATTCTATTTTTTCTGCCTCGCGCTCAAACAGATTTAACGCCTGCTGATAATCCTTATCCCTTACCGCTTGAACCGCGCGGGCAAAATCGCTCATTTGCGTGCTATCGCCCTGATGCCCATTTGCCTGAACCGGCTGGGCTATCAGCAAAAAGGACAGGATAAAACTTGTAAAAAGACAGCGCGTAGCGGCTGGCAGTTTTGCCGAGCAGCAAACAGGACTGGCCATTATCGGCCTGCCATCATAACCAGCTGCAAATAAAAAATCCTGAGCTTGAATTTGGAACCCGGCTTTTGTTCAAACACCACGACACGCGGGCGCTGGCTGTCCTGTTTTTGAAATTCCACCACAATATTTTCAGGCAAATGCACCCCGTTTTTGGCCAGTGCGGCAATCGGGTTTGTCGCAAATTCATGGTGAAAGGCGGGGTCAATCCAGATGCGTGCCAGGGCTTTGCCCAGAATATCGGGCAGTAAATTACGCACATCTTCTCTGGTGTGGAACTCATGCTTCGCGCCATTTAGCGCAGCCGGCACCAAATCCTGTTTTTGCGATTTGACCACCACTTCGCGCGACGGCATCGGGATAAGTGAGCGTGAATCACTATGTTTCATAATGGCAAGGCTCCAGAGCTTCCAATCCGGTCGGTTACATAATGCTAAATTATTTTAGTCTTAACAAGTAGTTTAGATATCTCCCCCCGGATAGACCGCCTGTTTAGCTAACTAAAATGGGCAGGCAGATTTGGCATGATTGTTGCGTTTACCTCTTGTCGTATTATCAGGAGATCATGAATGTTTTCAGTTATTCGCTCGGGTTTGGATGCCTCGCTAAAGCAGCTGGATGTATTGTCGAACAATATCGCCAATGCAAAAACCACTGGCTATAAGCGTTCAGATGCCTCCTTTCAGGATATCTATGCAGAAAAGGCAAGCTTTCTGGCACCGGGGCGAATCGGGCATGGTGCATCTCTGGATAGTATCCGTCAATTTCGCTCGCAAGGGCCGTTGAAGCAAACTAACCAGACACTGGATTTGGCCATCGAAGGGCAGGGGATGTTTGTGCTGAAACGCCCCGATGCGGCTGCCGGGGCGACCAACAGCTATACCCGTGACGGGTCTTTTACGCTGGATAATGACGGGTTTATTGTCTCCAGTGATGGGCAGTTTTTGCTTTCTGATCTGCAACAACCTATTCAGGTGCCGCGCTCTGCTGTAATTCAGGGGCGCACTTTTTATCTGAATGACATTAATATCGATGAATTTGGTCGGGTGATTGCCCAGATGGGCGATAGCCAGGAACAGGTTGTTGGCCGGGTCGGGCTGGCGCTTTTTTCTGACCCTACCCGCCTGACACCGCAAGGGAATAACCAGTTTATCGAAAATGGCGCGTCAGGTGCGGCTGAAATTGGCGGCCCCTTTGAAAATGGCTATGGCAAAATGATTTCCGGTGCCATAGAGCTGTCAAATGTGGATATGACCTCGGAATTGGCAGGTCTTATTCAAGCCCAGCAGGCCTTTTCCGGCTCGTCCAGACTGATGCAGAGCGAAACCGATATGACCCGTCGTCTGATCGGCGGCTAAATGGTTCTGCCTTGCCTCGCGCTGCCTGGCAAGCAGAATTCACCTGGTAATTTTAGTAAAATACGGCCGATACAGGCGCAAAACAGGCCATCACCAGATTGCCTGGCTGGCCCCGCTATCTTTCTGAATGTATATAAAAAAATAAAAAAGGGGGCTTATTGCCCCTTTTGGATAAAGTTTCTTAAATGGGCTATCGCTGCCTTTTTGATCTGCGATACGCGGCCAGTTGAAACCTCCAGCACTTCGCCAATTTCAAAGACGTTCATTTCCTCGACATAATAAAGCTGTATGACAAGGGCTTCGCGCTCTGGCAGTGTCTTCAAGGCCTCTTTTAACAGGTTATGCAGCTCTGTTTCATTTAATTCTTCTTCGGGATTATTTTCAGAAGAGGTGAACCAGATAGCAAATTGGTCATAGACAGAATCGATAGATTGATGGGTGTTGGCCTGAAAGGCAGCTTCCCATTCTATCAGCTCATCCTCGCTCATCCGCATTTCCGCGGCGATTTCCTCGCGGTCAGGCTGGCGCATCAGATGGCGCTCCAATTTCTCGGTCGCCTCATTATATTTTTTCTTAATCTGAATAGTTGTCCGGCACAGATTAGAGCTTTTACGCAGATAATCGACAATCGCGCCGCGAATACGAATGCTGGCATAAGAGGCAAAGCTTGCCCCTTCCAGGGGGGTATATTTCTGTGCCGCGACAATCAGCCCTGTATAGCCAATTTGCACCAAATCCTCAATTTCGGTGATATGGCGGGCACGGCCATGAATCTGCCAGGCGATTTTACGCACCAGCTCTGAATGGGTGCTTATCAGCTCATCCACATCAGGCTGTTTTTCCGCGTAGGAATGTTTCATGCAACCCTCATCTTCCCGTCTCAGTTTCCGAAAAATCGGATACCTGTTGGCTCGTTCTGCGGTGCCTTGATTATCTCTCTTGCGGCTGCCTGAAAAGCGCGTGCTTCCGGCGAGCCAGGCTGTGCAGATACAATCGGTGTCCGCTTCACAATCGACCGTCTGATGGCATTGGAAAGCGGGATCATCCCTGCATAATGCAAATTTACGTCCAGAAAGCGTCTGCATATCTCAAAAAATTTATCAAAATTCTTTTTCGCACTTGTAGAATTATCTGCCATATTCACTAACACACTGAAATTAGTGATATTTTTATCAATATGGGCTGCTTTTATCAGAGAATAGGCATCTAAAAAACTTGTCGGTTCAGCTACCAGAACCACAACCGGGATAGCACAGGCACTGGCAAAAAACAGGGTGCTGTCCGAAGCGCCGGCAGGGGTGTCCACCAGCAGATAATCAATCTGATCTTGCAAATCCGACAGTGATTGCAGCATCCGATAGCGCGCCTGATTATCCAGATTTAGCATTTCTATCAGGCCGCTGCCGCCAGCGATAAATTTCAATCCATCTGGCCCGTCAGATAATATCTGCTCCAGCTTGACATCGCCTTGCAGAAATTCAGCCGCGTTATGTTCGGGGTTGCGACCCAACAGGATATGGGCATTGGCCATGCCGAAATCGGTATCAAATAGCACAATTTTTTTCCCGGCCTTTGACAGGGACAGCGCCATATTGACCGCGCAGTTGGTTTTTCCGACGCCGCCCTTACCGCTGGTGATGGCAATTGATACAGTCATAAGATATTTATCCGATCTGGCCGTGCCGTGATTTACTGGGGCAATGTGAAATTTTCTTTAAGATATTGCGATAATATTTTCTGGCTTGCAAAGGCGATAGCCCCCACTACCGATTTTGTGCCGGAAAGCATCCCGATGCGCGCCTGGCCGCTATGCAGGGCAGAAAATTCTCCAGCCGTTGTTTCACATTCATCCAGCTTTGTTAAGGCAGTGACAGGGTTTAGGGCGGCAAACTGGTGCAAGGTTACATCGATCATCTTTGCCGAGCTGCCGCCCGGGATGGTCAGCACCACACCGCTATCCTGTATGCCCAGATATGCTGTTAATTCTGCCAGTTTGGCGACCGCATCTTCTGCGCCCAGCGTGACATCCACCACCATCATGTCAAAATCTGTCATCTTGTCAAAATCCTGACCGGTGACTTCTTTGGCAAGGGGGCTTACCGAAATATTCAACAGCCGTGCAAGACCGCGCAGACGCGTATCGGTCTCATTCATCGCGCCGCCAAGCGAGGCAAGAGCAACTTCCCTGCCGCGATGCGTTTCTTTTAGGCTGGCTGCCAGCTTGGCCGCAAGGGTGGTACGACCAGAGCCGGATGGCCCAACCACAAAAATCACCCTTTTGGTCAGGATATCTTCTGCACGGGGCAGGGTTAAATCTTCTGCCAGCATATCCAGAAAGCCGGTCACGCCTGCTTCATAGCCAAGTCCGGCATAGGCGGGCTGCAGGGCAAAAATACACGCCTGGCTAAAGCCGGCACGCATCAGCTGTATCGGGGTGCTATCCTGCAGGCTGCTATTTAGCCCATCTGCCGGGGTCAGCATCATCCCTGATAGGCGGGCTTCCAGCATTTCCATTCTATCCGCGATAAGCGAGATAGCCTGCATCATCGCTTGCTGGGCAGAAGCAGAAACAGCCTCGCCGGCCTGGCCGTGGATATTTTTAGAAGCCGGGCGGCCCGCTTTCATCGCAGCAGCAGAGGCAGAGAGCTCCACCCCTTCACCTGCCAGCTTTGGCCGGCCGGTTGCCACTGGCCGCGAGGCTGCTGCAAATAAAGAGCTGAATTCAGGTGCCGCTGCCTTTTCCGGCTTTTTGCCCGCCGGCATCGGGCTGTCATTAGAGGCACGCATGATGATTTTGCCATCGCGCTTTGTTGTGGACAGGATCAACGCATCCGGCCCCAGCTGGTCGGCGATTTGTTCCATGGCTGTGGCGGTATCTTCTGCCTGTACAGTCAGCGTTGTCATCTTTTTTTCTCCTCTATTTCTGCGTCATGCCGTGTGTTAAAGATGGCTATCAGGACGCATCTGTGTCGTCACCGCTAATGGTGGCAACAACATTAATCTTTCGATTGTCCGGTAATTCGGTAAAGCCAAGTACCACCATGTCATCAATATGATGGCGAATAATCGCAGAAAGATGTTTGCGAATAGCAGGCGATACAACCATCACCGCCGTTCTGCCTTCTGCTGATACCCGCTCGGAGGCTTGTGTAACCGATGTGATCAGCTTTTCTGCCAGCGCATTATCCAGCATCAACCCTGCTTCCCCTGACTGGCGTGCCATCTGGATCAGCATATGTTCCAGCTCGGAGCTGAGTGTGATAACCGGCAAGGGCTGGCTTAACGGGGCAAGCTGTTGAATTAGCAGTCCTGCCAGACCGGGGCGCAAGGCTTCGGCCGATTCAGCAATGGTTAAATTCTTGCCAGCCAGATTGGCCAGCGTTTCCAGAATTCGGCGCAAATCGCTAATCGGCATCCGTTCTGCCAGCAATTCACGCAAGATACCTGTCAGCGAATGCAGGGGGATCAGCTTTGGTACAACAGACTGCACCAGGCTGGGGGCAGAGGCAGACAGATTATCCAGCAAGGCTTGTACATCATCCTGACCCAGCAGCTCGCCGGCAAATTTATTCATCAGATGGCTGACATGGGTGGTCAGCACGGTTTCCGGCTCTACCACCACATAGCCGCTGCGTTCTGCTTCGGCTTGTTTATGCTGTTCAATCCATACCGCATCTATGCCAAAGGTGGGCTCTTTTACCTCAATGCCGGGCAGTTTCAGATTGGATTGCTCGCCTGGAATGGCCAGCTTTCTGTCTGGATAAACCTCATCCTCGCCCACAATGGTCTGGCCGATACGCACCCTGTATTGATTGGCGTTCAGGCTCATATCATCACGCACCCGCACAGCAGGGATAACAAAGCCCAGATTGCGCGATATCTGCTTTCGGATACTGGTAATGCGGTTGACCAATGGCCCGCCTGTCTCTTCATCTACCATCTCGATCAGCCCATAGCCCAACTGTATAGAAACAGGCGAATTATCGGTAATATCGGATAAATCAATCCTGTCAGGGGCAGTTGTATCTGTACCATCGGTAGCAGCAGGAGAGGCGCTTTTGCCAGCCGGCCCGCCCAATGCAGGGGGCGTGCCTGCCCCTAATGGCAATTTATCATCGCTTGGATTTAGTTCTGCCCGCCTGACCAGAAAGGCGGTAATACCTGCCCCAAGCGCTGCCGAAATAAACAGGAAATTCGGCATACCCGGAACAAAGCCTATTAGCATCAACACACCGGTGACAGGTATCCATGCACGCGACAGGCCAATCTGCTTGCCAATATGCGATGCCATATCATGCGTGCTGGACACACGGGTAACAATAATCGCCGTCGCAATCGCCAGCAACAAGGACGGGATTTGGGCAACCAGACCATCACCGATAGATAAAAGTACATAGGATTTGCCCGCTGACTCCAGCGATAAATCATGCTGGGCCATTCCAACAATAAGCCCGCCAATAATATTAATCGCCAAAATCAGAATACCGGCAATGGCATCGCCTTTTACAAATTTGGACGCACCATCCATCGCGCCATAGAAATCGGCTTCCTGAGTGATTTCCTCGCGGCGTTGCCTGGCTTCATCATTGGAAAGGATGCCGGCATTTAAATCGGCATCAATCGCCATCTGCTTGCCCGGCATCGCATCCAGGGTAAATCGGGCCGATACCTCGGATACACGCCCGGCACCCTTGGTAATCACCACCAGATTGATAATCACCAGAATAATAAAGACAAAAATACCAACCGCAAAATTGCCAGCGATGACAAATTCACCAAAGGCTTCGATAACCCGTCCAGCGGCATCTGTGCCTTCATGACCACTGCCCAGAATAATACGGGTTGAGGCCACATTCAGCCCCAGCCGCAAAACCGTCGCAATTAATAGCAAGGTTGGAAAGCTGGAAAATTCAAGCGGGCGGTGCGTATGCATCGCCACCATCAAAATCAGTAAGGATAATAAAATATTGGTAACAAAAAATGTATCCAGCAAATAAGAGGGCAAGGGCAATACCATCATCGCCACCAGCACCAAAATGCCGACAGGCATGACAAAGCTGCCAAACAGGGAACGAATGCTGGTAATGCCCAGCCTTTGTAGCGTCATTTCCATGACAGGCTCCTGATGTCAGAAATCAGACACAGGAAAAATCCAGGTGATTTCCAGCGCGGGTTATGGCTTCTCAAAATATTGATATTGCTCATCATTTTGGTATCTACCGTTATATTTTTCTAACAGGCGCAATAGGCCCCTTGCAAAAACAAGGCAAATAACGTGCCAAAGACAGCAAACTGGCATAATCCTGCGGCTATATCCTGATTTGGCATGGATGATGCATGATGGTTGGCCAGATATCTATTGGCCCTTAATAAGGGTGGCGAGGCAGAAATGCGCTGTCTGTCCCCGAAAAAAAGGCCTGTGAAATGGTAAAAGATGCCAGGAGCGCGCAAATGAAAAATTGGACAAGCACAAGTTTACTCACCCTAGCAGGGTTCAGTCTATTAGGTGGTTGCGGTCACATGACCGGTGCCTCTATGGAGATGATGCAGTCGCAAAATGCGGCAACAGAAATGGCGATGGTCGAAGCCTCGCAAACGCAATCTGTTGTCACGCTAAAAGATGTACTGGACGCGGATAGTCAGGATATTCCAACCCTTACCGCGATCGGTTATGCGGTCACATCCTCTCAGCCAGGGCGTAGTGAAGCCCAGAAAAGGCTGATGGCTATCCGGTCTGCCAGAATGGCAGCGATGCGCGATCTGGCCGAACAGATTCATGGCCTGCAAGTGGACTCGAACACAACCGTTATCGATTTAATGGTGCAGAATGATACCTTTCGCGGTGTGGTTTCCGGAACCATTCGCGGGGCGCGGACGGTGCGGATTAACCCGACCGGCTCAGACACTTATGAGGTGGTGCTGGAGATCGATCGCGAGATGATCGGCTATTTGATCGAAACAGCTCGTCAGGCTGCCTAACCGGCGCAAAATATGCGCTAGAACAGGCGAAAAAGAGGGAAAAAAAGATGAGATTGTGCATCTTTGCGCTATTTATCTGGACAGTCATGATGACTATCTTTTTGCCGCAGCTGGCCTTTTCCAAAGCTGTTCAGGCAACCGGCTTTCCTTCTGTTGAAATGGTCACGGTAACAGGACGCGCTGTTATCCAGCATGAAGAGGCCGTCGATGAGGCGCGCAATCTGGCACTGGAAGATGCGCTGTATTATGCCGCATTAGAGGGCGGGGCACAGGTCAATGGCTATAGCGCGGTAGATGAGACCACCAGCTTGCAGGAAATGTTTATTGTTCGCCCGGCCTCACGCATTCTGGATTATGCTATCACCGATGAGCTGCGCGATGATACCCATTATGAAGTGACCATAGAGGCGGTGATAGGCGATGTTCAGGCAAATGGTTGTCAGAACCGGCCAGTGAGCCATGTCACCCTGTTTCGCCCGCACCATCAATTAGCCTATGATTTACCGCATTGGATGTCACAGCTACCTGCCAGCCTGTCTAATGAAGTGGCACTGGCGCTATCGGCACAGCCCAAATTGCGGGTAGAGGATGCGCGGACAACCGATTTTGCCGCCGCGACCACACCGGCAAACAGCTTTAATCAATATGATTATCGCCATTTAACATCCGGCCGGATAGAAATGCGTGACGGGGATGTGGGGATTGAAACCCGTATTTCACTCACCGCCCAGAGCAAGGCAGAGCTTTTGTCCAAAACCCGATATGCCATTATCACTATGGATAGTTATCTAAGGCGCCCGGGTCATTCGGTGGGCGGGCAAAAAATTTCAAATGAATTCAAGATTAAGCTGGGCAAAAAAAGCCCATTTTACACGATAGAAACCTTTAGCCGCGAAAGCCGCGAAGCCATTCAAAAACTGATAGAAAATGCCGCGACGGTGCATGCAAAAAAAATAAGCGAGACTATCACCTGCGCCCCCATGAAAGCCCGGCTGGAGCTGGTGAATGGCAAATTGCAAGCCCGGCTGGGCGCGCGTCAGGGGCTGGGGGCAGATCATCTGGCCTTCACAGATGATAAAACCACAAAATTTAAAATCCTGCGGGTTGCCGAAGCAGGAGATAATCTGGTTATTCTGGAACCGCTGGACAAAAGACAGGCGCTTGCTGATCTTGCCGGCGCAAATGTGACCTTTCTGGAGTTTAAGTCATGGCCATGATTCTTGTGAAAAAACATCTTATTCCGGCCATTTGCCTTGCCAGCAGCCTTGTTCTGCCGGCACTGGCCGAGCCAATGGTGGTGCTGGAATATCGGAATTCTGGCAGCGTTGTGGAAGGCGAGGTGAACACCCATCCCTTTCGCCTGGACCCGGATTATACAACCCGGCATCGGGTAAGAAAAAATGAAACCCTGAGCCACATCATTGCAAATTTTTATGGCGGCAGCGGAATTGATCGTGCCTTTGTCCAGATGGCCATTATTCGCAAAAACAGATCGGCCTTTGTGCGGGGTAATCCAAATTACCTATATGCGGATAAATTATTGCATTTGCCCTCGCTAAATGAAATCCGGGCCATGATTGTCACGCAGCCTGCCCGAAACACCCCTATCGAGGCGGGCGGGGATAACCGCGACCACATTTTCTTTTTTGGCGGGTGAGATGCGCGGCCGGATAATTTGTGCAAGCGCTATCGCATGGCTGTTATCGGCCAGCCCCGGTTTTGCCGAAAAAATGCTGAGCGGGGCAGAGCTTCGCGCCGGCCTGACAGATTTTCTGGCCGAACAGGGCTATCGCTCTGAGCCGGTTATTAACCTTGCCCGTTTGTTTAGGCCGTGCGACCAGCCTCTGGATTATCGCCCGCTTTTTGGCAAATTTCAGACAGTTGAAATTTCCTGCCCCGATAGTTCCGGCTGGAAAATCGCTATCCGCACAAAAGCAGATGCCCTGCAACCTCGACAGGCAACAGAAAATACCGCTGTTCTGTTTGAGGCAGGCGAAAATATTTCCTATGTGGCCGTGCGTCAAAGCCTGAAGAGCGGGGATGTGATTACCGCATCTGATATAGAAATTATCACAGGCAACCCATCTGGATTTTCAGATTATTTTACTTCTGTAGAGGCGCTGGTGGGACGTAAATTGAAACGTCGGCTGGGAATTGGTAAGATGGTGAGAGCCAGCCATCTGGAGACAGACTGGATGGTACGCGAAGGTCAGCCTGTCATAATGGAAAGTCAGTTTGGCCAGGTGCAGGTTGTCAGCCAGGGCCGGGCACTGGAAAATGCCCAATGGGGCGAGATGGCACGGTTCTTGAATGTACGCTCTGGCAAAGAAGTTGTTGCAACGGTGGTTTCTGAAAAAAAAGTGATCATCGGGGCTAAAAAATTATAAAGACCTGTCGTTTTGGGTAATGTTAGGAGGTAGAAATGGTTGATAGTGTAAAAAGCGCCATCAGTCGTATGGAAACGGTGAAAATGCGCCGTGCTGACGCTGCAGGTTCGCAAGCATCAGCATCTGCGCCAAAGCCGAGCGGCAAAACAGATAGCGATTCAGTAGAGCTTAAATCTGCTGAAATGGCTGTTGCTGCGCGTGATATGGCCTCTGTTGCACCCGTTGACATGGACAAGGTCAACCGGATTAAGTCAGCAATTAAAGAGGGTAATTATCCGATAGATATCGATAAGATTTCCGATGCGTTGATGGATGCCTATAGGGAGATGAAGACGTAAAGCATAATCGCCTCATAGAATAGCAGGAGCAGGTTATGACTTCATCTCTCTCAATATCCGAATTTTTGGAAACCGCCAGGCAAAAGCTTGGGGGCATTTCTGCATGTCTGAATAACTCCAAAGCCTTTGCCCGTGCCGTTACAGATTTTGATGACTGGCTGGAAGGCCATCGTGAAACCCTCTCTCATGCAGCAGATTTAGATCATCATGCGCGTGAAGAAGTAGCCGATATTCTGGGCCAATTATCGCGTCTTGAGCTTCAGGCACGCCATAATGCCAGTCTGGTAAGCGATATGCAAAAATACCTGCATGCAGATAGCGCCATGCCTGCCTATGCAACGCCAACATCAGATAGGCCGGCGGAGGCGCAAAAGACAGCAGATGCGGGAGCAAATCTGCCAGCAGAGGATAATCTGCACCCGGCTTCTGAATTTTCCCCTGCCCCTGGCGTGCGCAGCCCCGCCGCCCGGATTTATGCCCGGCAAAATCAGGCAATACAGCAAGCTGGCCAGGAATAATCTAGCCGGGAATAATCTAGCCGGGAATAATCTAGCCGGGAATAATCTAGCCGGGAATAATTCGGCCAAATAATTCCTGTAAAAAACGGGCGTGCGCTGGTTTCAGCCGGCCAATTGACAAAAAGCCCTTCCTTAGAAGATACTGTCATTAACGAAATCTTAAGGATTACTGTGGTGAGCCTAAGCCTTTTTCTATCAAATTTTGGATTTGCAGGTCTGATATTACTGGCCATTCTGGCGGTCATTTTGATGATTAGTAATTTCCAGAAAAAATCGCTTAATATATTGGGCCGTCTATCCTCGACCTATAATGATATTGAAACGGTTTTGGTGCGGGTCACCAATTCTATCGACCAGATTAATACCCGTCTGACAGAGATGGATAATCGGCTGCAAGAGCTGGAAGATGCCGCTGCCCGTCAGCAACAGGAAATTATTCGCCTCGCTGATGGCTTTCATTCCCAAAGCCAGATGAGCAAGGCGATTGAGCTGGCACGTGGCGGGGCGTCTGCGTCTGAAATTATGTTAACGACCAACCTTGCAAAAGAAGAAGCCGAAGCGATAGCCCGTTTCCATCGGGCATAAATTTGTCGGTCTTTAGATATACAGGGCTTTAGATCTGCAGGGCTTCATATATGCAGGGCTTTAGATCTACAGGGTAAAGACTGAGACTTTACAGCTGGTACGGCTATATCGATTTTGCACCTGGACAGTGAGCGCGCCTGTTTTGCGGTTCAGCTTTAACGTGCCGTCATTTGTGCGGATAAGGGCAAGCTGGCTTGAAATCTCCTCGATAATGCCGGTACGCTCGCCATCATAGCCGAAAATTTTCACTTCCTTGCCCTTTTTGGCGCTGCGGATAATGATCTCGGCAATATTCAGCTGGCTGTTCTGGCAGCTATATTTTTCATGGCGAAACCGTTCCAGCTGGCAGGCGGAAAGGCTTGTCAGGATAATCACGCCTAAAAGGCCGGGCAGGATTTTATGCCGCAGATCAGAAACTGCTGACAGGGTCGGTTTATTTCTGTTCGTCCGCGCGATCATCATCTGTCTCTTCACCAGCCCCTGTTTCTGCTGTTTCTGTTGTTTCTGCTTTCAGGCTGGCTTCCATCGCCTCTGCCGGTGTATCCGCAGCGGCCTTATTATCTGTTTCCGCTATTTCAGTTTCAGCTGTTTGCTGTACCTCTTGTGTGCTGGCCTCTTGTGTGTTGGCCGGGTTTGTATCTTCTGCCGGGTTTTCTATTTCTGAATCATTTTCTGGTACATCATTTTCTGCATCATTTTCTGCATCATTTTTTGGCTGATTGGCTTGCGCTGTTTCTGCTTCCCCTTTGGCAAAGACAGCTTTTTTGGTTTCAATCAGGCGGCGGGCATCTTCGATACCCACGGTGATGGTCACGCCTTTGGGAATACGCACGCCATTAATTTCGCCTGCTTCAATAACGGTTAATTCATTCCATTCCTGATAGGTTTCTTCTGGCACATTCCCTTCGCCACTTGCCTCTTCTGTTGCTTCGGGGCTCGTCTTGCCGCGCATCAAATCAGCCGGGGTTACCTCGGACAGGCTTGTTTGCGAGGGATCGCGGTTAAAGCTGGCAATATTTTGCATCCGCATTCGCAAAATATAAACACGGGCAGCCAGTATCCCCAGCCGTTTATTTTCATCCTGTTCTGTGCCAAGCGCGGTTTCAATAAAGCTGTTCAGCTCTGTCAAAGACTTATCCGAAAATTTTTCAATGATGGCATCGCGCACCCTGATTGTCTCTGCTGTCAGGGATATCGTAGAGCCGGGGCCGGCACCATGAGATAGGAAAGCTGATTTCATATTTTTTCTCCGCCAAGGCAATTTGGCATCCTATTTGCAAATTTTACACCAAATTCGGCTTTATGGTCGGAAAAAACACAATTTTTATCCAGATGGTTAATGTGCTGAAAAAATGAGTAAGATCAGTAACTACCTCGATTTTTATTCGCAAGCTTTGCAGCTACGCTCAAAGCGCAATGAGGTATTGGCGTCCAACATCGCCAATGCTGCAACACCGCATTTTAAAGCCCGGGACATTAATTTTGATCGCGAAATCCAGCGTCATATCAAAGAAGGGCCGCTGGTTACCACCAATGAGGTGCATTTTCCGACCAATATCAGCCCGTTGCGCGAAAAGCTGTTATTTCGTGACCCGATTAACCCGTCTCTGGATGGCAATACGGTGGAAATGGAAGTGGAGCAGATGGAATTTTCAGAAAACGTCATCCGCTATCAGACCACCTTGCAATTTTTAAATGGCCGCATAACCGGGCTGATGTCCGCGATACGCGGTGAATAGGAATAAAGAGACAGGCTTATGGCAGAGGTAAAAAATATTTTCGATATTGCTGGCCGCTCTATGGCCGCCCAGATGGTGCGTTTGAATACGGTTGCCAGCAACCTGGCCAATGCCGGGGTGGTGACAGGCGATGAAAAAAGCGCCTATCGGGCGATGAAGCCTGTCTTTGAAACAAAATTTGCAGATGCGCTGAAACGCACAGGCGTTTCCACTGTGGATGTAGCCGAAGTTAAAACGGTTCTGCGCGAGCCGGAAAGGGTCTTTATGCCCTCGCATCCCGAAGCCGATGAGCAGGGTTATGTGTTTCGCGCCGCCGTTGATGAAAATGAAGAAATGGTCGAGATGCTCGAAGCCTCTCGGCAATATCAGAATAATGTTGAGGTCGTCTCAACACTGCGCAGCTTGATGATGCGCACAATCAGCATGGGTAAATAAACCCGGAACCCGGAGACAGGTATGAGTACGGTTGATAATAATCAGTCCCTAAATAACATCCTAAACAAGCTCGGCATCCAGAAGCCCGAGGAAAAAAAGCGGGCAGATGGCTCGTCACTTGGTCAGGAAGATTTTTTGAAGCTGATGACTACACAGCTGCAAAATCAGGATCCGTTCGCGCCAATGGAAAATGCCGAATTTATTGCCCAGATGGCGCAATTCTCTACCGTAACAGGCATCACTGAAATGGGACAGACCCTAAAAGGGTTATCAAGCCAGCTTTCCGAGTTTCGCATTGCCACCGCGACCAATATGCTGGGCAATTCTGTTCTGGTACCTGGCACAAAAGCCTATCCGGATAGTGAAGGGGCGGTGCATGGGGTGGTTGATCTGCCCGCTGCTTCGGGGGCGACCAATGTTGTCTTTAAATCCATGCAGGGCGAGATTCTGCATGTAGAGGATTTGGGCGCGCAAGCCTCTGGTTTGACCGGTTTTGAATGGAGAGATATCCCGCAAGAAGTGCTGGATGCAAACGAATATATTACCGTTGAAGCCTTTGCTGATCATGGCAATGGTCTGGAAGGGGCATCGGCATCGGTATTTTCTGAAGTGCTGGCGGCTTCAACCGGCGGGACAGATGGCGTCCAGCTGGATGTTCGCGGCTATGGAGATATCAGTGCCAGTGAAGTTGTTCGCTTCCGCAAAGGTTCTGGCACATAAGTTGCTTTGACATCCTTAAATGAGTTTTTAACTGTCTGATGAGATTACCTCAATAAAAGACGCAAAATTTTGCCCTTCTCTTGGAGACCTAGAACATGTCGTTTTATACCGCGCTTACCGGATTGAATGGTTCACAAGCTGACATTTCTGCAACCTCAAACAATATCGCCAACGTCGGCACAACAGGCTTTAAGCGAAGCGTGGCCGAATTCGGGGATATTTTTGCTACTTCACCTTTGCAGAATTCCTCTTCATCTATCGGTTCCGGTACAATTTTGAAGGGTATTAAACAGCAATTCACGCAAGGGAATATTTCATCGTCTTTGAACGCGCTGGATATGGCGATTTCCGGGCAGGGCTTTTTTGCGCTGAAACCCTCCCTGACCTCTGCCCAGACCGTTTATACCCGTAACGGCTCGCTGAATGTGGATAATGACCGGTATGTGGTGGATTCAGCCGGTCAGTATCTGTTGACCTATCCGGTGAACGATGACGGTTCGGTGACGGCAAAAGATTTGCAAAGTGCTGTACCCTTGCAATTGCCGGTAACATCGGGCGATCCGCGCGCGACCAGTAATATCTCGCTGGGGGTGAACGTGCCTGCGGCAGCTGAAGTGGTAACAGATGCCCCGCAATTCGCAGATGGCTATAATTTTAACCCGTCTGATCCCAGCACCTTTACCAACTCAACCTCTATCACCATCTTTGATGATTTGGGTAATCCGACAATCGCCACCATTTATTTTGTAAAGACACAAGCGGCATCCGCAGATGACCCGACCAATAAATATGACACCAAGCTGGTGATCAATGATACCGTTATCGATCCGGATCTGGTATCGGCTGTGGATGATACAGGCCGCCAGCTATTTATTGACAGATTTGGCAAGCAAACCACAGATGTGCCAGATGATAACTACTTCCTGGAAGGGAAAGGCTCTGCCCTTTACAAGCTGGATGATTTACAGGAATTGATCCCCTCTCAGCCGGCTAAATTGCAAAGTGAGCAGTCTGAATTTGACTTTGGCGAAGAAGGCGACCGTCTGGTAGAAGTGGTCACAGACCCGATGCAATTTAAAGCCACCCGCGAAAGCGGCGATGGCGATAGCCGGGTATATTGGGGTAAAAACTTCCTTACCGTTAATGTCGATAATGGTGACCAGCCGGTAAATATCGATATCCGCCCCGGCAAATATAACGCCACCCAATTGGCAGCCGAGGTAGAGCGTGCCATTAACGAAGCCTATGGCGATGATAACAAGATTCAGATTGTCCAGAACGTCGATGATACGCTGAATATCAATCTGTTCAAGCTGAATCAGGACGGCTCTTCTTCCGGTCTAAACGCCCCGATTACAGTGGATTTGCTGGGGGCAAGCTATGTATCGCAAGTCGATAATATTACCCTTTCCGGCGCATCACCTGACTTTACGCGCGAGCAGTTCCTTGCCCATGCACAGGCAAAGATTAATCAGGCTTTAAATGAATATGCGGTGGATACAACCGATACGGTTACCAATGCGGCCACTTTGGGCGTTTCAACAGATTTGTTTGCCCGGTCACGCGGGGCAACCATGCCGGCGATTTTTGAAAAGACCCAGATTGTTAATTTTGATCATACCACCTCCAGCCTGGCCACCGGTTCGGTGACCGGCCAGAGTTTGCTAACAACTGAAAAATCTCTGGTCTATTCTACCTATGCCAATCGCCCATCTTTAAGTGTTTATGATAATAAGCAAATGGTGGATACCACCGGGGCAGGCGGCAATTCGGTCATTTATAATGCCACAGAAAATACCTTGCGCGTTTATTTCACCAATGCCGGCTCGACCAGCAATTTCCAGCAGAATGAGAAAATCAGAATTGCTGGCAATTTTACCAATGCAGCAGAGCTGGCCAATTCGACTATGGTGAACGGACGGGAATTTACCATCAATAACGTTTCGGCAAACTTTATTGAAATTAATACCACCGGGCTGGATTTTCCGGATGATAATTTCTCGCTCGCAGAAACAGATTTATTTGTGCTCAGTGACGAATCCACCGATGTAGAAGCCTTTTTTGAAGGGGCAGATAATGTCTATGAAGGGGCTGAGGTGAACTTTAACAGCCAGCGTATCGTGTTGCGCGAAACCGGCTCGGAAGGCAAGCATCACTACACCAACACCAATATCTCGTCTTTGAATAGAATAGATACCATTACCGGGCCTGTGGCAACTGGTCTGGGCAATGGCGTTTATACCATTGCTGCGGCGGATATTGTCAATACAACCGGCTCTGGCGGTGAAGCTGCAATTGAAATCACCATCGCTGGCGGCTCGGCAACCGCGGCGGTTTTAAGCGGCGGCAGGGGCTATGCGGCAGGCGACCAGCTGACCATCCCCGGCAATTTGCTGGGCGGGGCAAGTCCGGCAGATGATCTAACCGTGACAGTTGGTAGTGTTTCTGCCTCTAACCAGGGCGTATTTTCAGATTATCAGGGACAGTTCACCCTCAGCCAGACCATTGGCACAACAGTGACAGACTCGCTGGAAGTTCTGGGGATTACTACCAGCGGGGCGAATGCAGTGACCACCACCACCGATTGGGTGGATGAGAAAAATCCGCCCATTAAAGTGAAATATGATGCGGTTAATCAGCGTCTGCAATTCACTGTCGAGCGGAATATTCTGGGGACAGGAACAAATTCGAACTTTAATTCCTTTTCGATTTACGGGGCAGAAACCGCCGATGATACCAATAATCTGGGTGTGCCGGCCAAGAATGATTCAGAAGAAGTTCTGATCCGTGGCGGCGAGGTTTTATCCACCGAAGCGTTCGTGGCAGACGGCGAGGAAATCCAGCTGAACGATAAACGCTACGGGGTGAAGATAAATTATAATTCAGACACGCGTTCTTTTACCTTCTCCAGCGGTACTACCGGCGAGGCAATCGCTGCCAATGGCGCGCTGGGGGTGGATGAAGCCCAAACGGCCTCTAATATTCAGATAGGGCGTTATACGCTGAGTGCCGATGATGGCAGCATTACCGATGCCAATGATCATTTCTCGGGCGATAACCATCTGATGGCTGTTGGCGTTAGTAAGGCCGATGCGGTCTTTACCGCTGGCCGAGGCCTGGCCTCTACCCCTGCGGTGGCGGTTGGCAGAGCGGCCAATGATGATTTGACAGATGTATTCCGCCTGTCCAGTGCAGAAGGCGATAACCGCTTTAATGTGTCGGTGAACGGTATTAATGGTGTGGTCGAAGTGCCATCGGGCTTTTATGTGGGCTCTACTTTGGCCGAAGCCTTGCAAACCCGTATTAACCAGATAATGGATGCCGAAACAGGTGAAACCGTTGGCGGTGTAACGGTCAGATATTCATCTGATGGAAATAATTTTATCTTTACCACCGGGACAACCGGCAATGATTCCACCATCAAGGTGAAGGGCGCATCGCGTCTGGGTCTGGATGATGTGCCGTTGGGTGTGGGATCGGTGCCGGAGATTTATAATCTGGTACAGGCCACAAATGCAGAAGGTGTTGCGCTTTATGTTGACCCCAACGGGGATGTGGTAACCACCCCGCCGGATAATCTGGTGACAGGCTATTATCCGCTTTATATTGATGAAGGCGAGCTAACCTTTGATAAGACAGGTAAATTGCTCAGTCCGAAAAATCTGGTGCATTATGAAAACCAGTCGCAAGGGACATCGGTTTCACTGGATATCAATTTTGGAGCCTCTACCCAGTTTGCCCAGCCCTTTTCGGTATTGTCTGTGGAACAGGATGGTTTTACCTCTGGCCGACTGGATGGTCTGGAAATTGATGCCTCCGGTACAGTTCGGGCGAACTATACAAATGGTCAGAATAATCCGCTTGGCAAAATTGTGCTGGCCAACTTTAACAACCAGAATGGTCTAAAGCAGATCGGTAACGCAACCTATGTGGCAACCGCTGTATCCGGTGATGCCCAGGTAGGCGAGGCAGGTGCAGAAGGCTTTGGGAATATTCTGTCTGGTTCGCTAGAGCGCTCTAACGTGGATATTACAGAAGAGCTGGTGAATTTGATTACCGCCCAGCGTAACTTCCAGGCATCGGCCAAGGCCATTGAAACTACCACAACCCTGACCCAGACCATTATTAATATCCGGCAATAATCGCTGGCAGTAATATCCGGCAGTAATCGCCGGCAATAATCGCTGGCAGTAACAGGCGCATAACAGGAGCCAAATTATGGATAAGATGATACATCTGTCATTGAATTCGCTGGATATTGCGTTGCGCAAGCAGGCAGTAAGTGCCCAGAATTTGGCCAATATGAATGTGTCTGGCTATCGCCGGGATATGTATGAAAGTTTTGGCTCTTTATATATGTCCTCGGATAATCAGCTGAATACACGCACCTTTGCCATCACCAATGGCAGCGGTATTTTTGATGCCACGCAAGGCCGGCTGCGTCATACAGATATGTCCACCGATATGTCGATTGTGGGTGAGGGGTTTTTTGTGTCAAAAAAACCGGGGGCTGACATTTCACTGACACGGCGCGGGGATATGTCTGTTTCTTCTGAACGGCAATTGGTCAATGGGGCGGGTGCGCTGGTGCTGAACCAGAATTTACAGCCCATTACGGTTCCGCCTTTTCGTAAAATGATTGTCTCTGAAGGCGGTGAGCTGATGATCGAGCCGCTAAATGGTGAGCCGGGCGTGACAGAAAATCTGGGTCTTATCGGGCTGGTGTCCGGTGAAGGGCTGGAGTTGCAGAAAGATAATGATGGCGAAATTCGCCCGGTAAATGGCGAGATTCTGCCTGATCAGAATGTCAAGATTAAGCAGGGCTATGTCGAGGAAAGCAATGTGAATGCGATAGATGAGCTGGTCGCATCGATGGGCTATCAGCGCAGCTATGAGCTGAATATGAAGCTGATTAAAACCGCTTCTGAACTGGATGAAAATACCGCCTCGCTCCTGCGCTTGCCAAATGGCTAGAGCCCTCCAGCCCGCGGCCCTATAATGGGCCTGGCTGGTTTCATTATAAAGATTTTCGAGAATATTTCTATCTGGCACAAGGCTTGCAGATACGACGATGGAGATGACAACCATCGGAGAGCGTAAACCATGTCAACCTATGCTATGCACGTTGCCAAAACCGGCCTGAATTCACAGCAAACAAAGATGCAAATTATTGCCAACAATCTGGCAAACGTGAATACAAATGGCTTTAAAAGTGACCGGGCAAATTTTGAAACGCTGCTATATCAGATTATTCGCCCTGCCGGCGAGCAAACCTCTGATGAGACCAATCTGGCATCCGGCTTTGCCATTGGTGCCGGTACGCGCCTGTTAAATACCAGCAAGCAGCATACACAAGGCAGTATTATTTCCACCGATAATGCGCTGGATATCGCCATTGAAGGGTCAGGTTTCTTTCAGGTGCTGATGCCGGATGGGCGGGTAGGCTATACCCGAAATGGTGCTTTTGCCCGTTCTGCTGATGGCACGCTAACCACCCAGTCAGGCTATGTGGTTCAGCCCGAAATTCAAATCCCGGAAGGGGTAACACAGGTGAATGTCTCGCAAGATGGCATTGTCTCTGTTCAGGTAGCCGGACAGGTAGAAGCAGAAGAAATTGGCCAGCTTACCCTGGCAGATTTTGCCAATCGCCAGGGTCTTGAGCCGATTGGCGAGAGCTTCCTTGTCGAGAGCCCTTCCAGTGGCCCGCCGGTTGTGGCGAACCCGTTTGAAGGCGGTTTTGGCAAGCTTTTACAAGGCTCGCTTGAAGGCTCGAATGTGAATGTGGTGCAGCAGCTTGTTGATATGATCGAAACCCAGCGTGCCTATGAAGTCAGCTCGAAATCGATTACTTCAGTAGATGAGATGATGCGCTTTATTGCCCAGAACCTCTAGAATTTTTACCAATAGCCGCAGGGCGTAAATCCCCTTTTTTAACAAGGCGTATGATGTTTTTTAAACCGCTTTCAACGTTGTTTTTATCTCTGACTGTTTTAGGTCTGGCAGGCGGGTGTTCCACTTATGTTGAAGACCGGGCATCCGAAGCGTTTGAGCCGGTTTTCCCAACCATAAGCCTGAGCCCGGATACGCGTCAGAAAACCGGGGCAATTTATCAGGAGGGGCAGGGCGGCCTGTTTTCCAAAGACAGGCGCGCCCGCAAGGTAGGCGATATTCTGACCGTTGATTTTAACGAGGTTTTTGCCGCCACCAAAGCCCAGACAGCAGCCAGCGCAAAATCGGATTCTTTTGATCTGACCCTGCCGGTTGCCCTGCCAAATCTCCTGACCGGGGGTCTGGCGGCCGTGGGGGATGCAAATAATTCACTAACCAGCGGGACAAGCCAGTCTTTTAGCGGGTCCGGAAATGCGGCGCAATCCAACTCTCTGACCGGCCGTTTATCGGTGACAGTGGTGCGGATTTTTGACAATGGGAATTTGGGCATTTTGGGGCAAAAGGAACTCACCCTCAATAATGGCAAGGAATATATCCGGGTCAGCGGCATTGTTCGCCAGGAAGATATTTCAGCTGAAAATACTGTGTCATCCAATCGGCTGGCAGATGCCCAGATCAGCTATACCGGGGCAGGGGATGTCGCCGATAGCTCTAAAAAAGGCTGGTTAAGCCGGGCGATGCGTACCATTTCGCCCTTTTAAAACCGGTTGAATTTGGCCAGATGGAAAAAGAAAAAGATATGGAACAAAAAATGACAGCTTTAAAAATCATTAGCAAATTTATGTTATTTCTTGCTCTTTTTCTGAGCCATGCACAGGCAGACAGGCTAAAGGATTTAACCTCTATCGCCGGGGTGCGCTCTAACCAGCTGGTCGGCTATGGTCTGGTGGTGGGCTTGCCAGGGACAGGGGATGGCAATTCGCCTCTTACCCTGCAATCCATGCAGGCCATGATCAGCCAGTTTGGCGTGACCACCAATTCTGCTACCTCTCTGAACGGGAAAAATTCAGCGGCGGTTATTGTGACCGCAGAATTACCGCCTTTTGCCAAGCCGGGTCAGCGTCTGGATGCGACCATTTCCACGCTTGGCCAGTCCAAATCCCTGCGGGGCGGCACGTTGCTGATGACCCCGTTGATGGGTGCGGATGGCGAGACCTATGCGGTGGCACAGGGCAATTTGCTGGTGGGCGGTTTGGGGGTTGCCGGCAATGATGGCTCGTCACTGATTGTAAATGTGCCAACAGTTGGCCGTATTCCGGGCGGCGCGACGGTCGAGCAGCTGATTGAAACAGATTTTCTGACGACCGATAGCCTGATTCTGAACCTGCATCAGGGCGATTTTTCTATCACCAATCAGGTAGCAGAGGCGGTGAATGATGTGTTTGGCAATGGCGTGGCTATTGCGCTGGATTCGCGCTCGGTAAAGGTGCGCGCACCGGTTGATCCGGCCCAGAAAGTATCTTTTATTTCCATGCTGGAAAATATCGAGATTGAACCAGAGCGGCAATCTGCCAAAGTGGTGGTAAATGCCCGTACAGGGACGATTGTTATTGGCGGGGATGTACGGGTTACGCCGGCGGCGGTCACGCATGGCTCGCTCACTGTTCGGGTCGATGAAAACAGCACCGTAACGCAAGGTAATAATCTGGCACTTGGCAATGGGGTTGCGGCCACCACACCGGGGCCAGCCACGGTTACCCCGGATTCAACTATTCAAATTGATCAGCAGCCAGCGCGCGCCTTTTTGTTTGACCCGGGTGTTGAGCTATCGACCATTGTTGAAGCGGTTAATGCGGTGGGAACCAGTCCGGCAGATTTGGTTGCTATTCTGGAAGCCTTGCGCGAGGCGGGATCGCTGCGCGCTGAATTGGTTGTGATCTAAACGGTTCAGGAGCAAGAAAAATGAATATCCTGCCATCTGCAGAAATCAGACTATCTGAAAATTTGCTGCAAAAACCTGATCCGAATGCCGAATTAATGGAAGTCGCAGAGCAGTTCGAAGCGATTTTCCTGAACCAGATGCTAAAGCAGATGCGCGAAGCAAAATTGTCAGAGGGCATTTTTGATAATTCGGCGACCGATAAATATAACAGCTTGCTGGATATGGAACAGTCAAAGCATCTGGCCTCCAGCGTTAATCTGGGCATTGCCGATGCGCTGGTTCGCCAGCTTGGTGCAAAGTTAAAGGTGGAGTAGGACGATGACCAGCCTGTTTGATGTTGGTAAATCTGCGCTTAATTCTTACCGTCAATCGCTGGCGGTAACCGGGCAGAATATCGCCAATATCAACACCGAGGGATATAAAAAGCGTCAGGCTAATCTGGAAGAGGTTACCGGATCGCAAGGCAGCGTCACCAGCCTTGCCAACCAGACAGGGTTGGGGGTCAGGGTTACCGATATCAAGCGGTCATTTGATCAATATCTGCTTGATAGGGCGCGTACCGCCACCTCCGGCTTTGAAAAGCTGGATACCTATGTTGATCAGGTAAAACAGCTTGAAGATGTGTTGCTGCCGGAAAAAGGCAGTCTGGGCGCGCAAATTGCCAGCTTCTTTGACAGTTTAAGAGAAGTGGCAGCTGCCCCGTCCGAGCTGGCCGCGCGCGCGGTGGCAATTGAACAGGGCAAGGCACTGGCACAGGGCTTTAACACCTATGCCCAGCGCGTTGAAGAGCTGCAAAAAGGGGTAAAGGCTGTCATGGAAGACAGCATGGCATCGGTGAATATGCTGGCCCAGCAGCTGGCAGATGTGAATGGCCGTATCCTGGCAACCGGGCAAAGCGGGCAATCCCCCAATTCCATTTTTGATTTGCGCGACCGGCTTATCAGCGATCTGTCCAATTTAAGCGATGTGACCGTTGATTATCAGGATAGAGGCGTGGTTGATGTGCGGCTGGGCGCTTCCGGGGTAGGGCCAAAAATTGTCGAGGGGACAAATATGCGCCCGATAAGTTTTGATGAAACTTATAGCGGGTTGCAGCCGGTGGTGCTGTCTGGCGGGGTGCGCCGCGCGACCAACCAGATTACCGCCGGTATGATAGCTGGCCTGGCCGATGCCTATGTCACCGCCAATGAGGTGTTAAAGGATATCAACCAGCTGGCTCTGTTGATGGGGCGGGAAGTGAATGCCCAGCACCGGGCAGGTATTACGCTGGACGGGACCGCAGGCGAAAATATGTTCTCCAGCAATGGTATGTTGCTGGGTACAGGTTCTGCCAACCGCTCGGATGTTTCAGGAGAGCTGGAAATTACCAATCCTGAAAATCTGCCGATGCAGGAGATGATAGCGACCTATAACGCAGAAGAAGATCTCTGGGAGCTTGCAGGCGAGGATTTGCCTACCCCCCTTCGCGGGGCACGCCAAATTGCAGGGCCAGGTTTTGTGTTGCGGGTATCGGGCGAGGCTTCTACAGGCGATACGCTGATTATCAGCCCGCAAGCCGGGGCAGCCGCCAATATACGCTTTTTACTGGATAAGCCGCAACAGCTGGCTGCCTCTTCAGGGCTGCTGGTCTCTGCCTCGGCGCGCAATCAGTCAGATGCGGTGATGTCTGCCGATACCATCACACCGGAAAAAGGGGTAGAGCTGGCTACTCTGGCAGATGTCACTACCAATTCTGCTTCTCCGATTGAGGCATCCGAATTTTTCCGTGACGGGTTTATTGCCAAAATTCCGGCCGGGACAAATGCAGCTTCCCTATCGTCTCTTACCCGCCAGTCAACGGCCAGCTTTTCGCTGACCAGCATTGAATTAAACGGCCTGACCGGATTGAGCTTTGCGCTGAGCGATACCGCAAATACAGGGCCCTATAGCTTTGATTTGCGCTATCAGACCGCTTTTCCGCAAGCGGGCGCAGGTGAGGTATGGGCGAATACAGCCGATCTGGCCGAAATGCTGAATAAAGGGGTGTTGAAAACTGCAGCCAATGAAACGCTACAGGATTTAGGGCTATATGCCAGCGGGGCAAATGGCCAGCTTACCCTGACCAGTGCCAATGGCAATTTTGATAAATCCGATCTGAATGCGGCACGTCTTATCGCCGGGGGTGGCCAGCTACGCGCGGCCATGTCAGACAGAATTGATGCCTCTGATCTGCAAATTTTTACCAGGGAAGGCCGACATATTGCCGGCAGCGCGCTAAGTGCAGAAGAAATTGCCGAAGTGATGACAGCTGAAAATGGCTTTGGCAAGGATGCGCTATATTCCGGGACATATTTGAACCAGACAGATCCCGGCTATCGCGGTATGGATATCCAAATCCACCGTGCGGCAGGATTTAATGTGTTGCGCACCGGGGCAAATGGCATAGGCGCAACGGCCAGCGCCGGGGTAGGGCGGATGCCTGTCTCGCTGGCAACTGATCAGACGATTGCGGTTCAGCAAGCCTCTGGCCAGATTTTTGATATCGATCTTGAAGGCGGGGCATCTGCTGCCGACACAGCCGCAATCCTGAATGATGTGCTGAGAAATACCGATATTTCTGCCCGCGCAATTATGCGTGTTGAATTATCGGAATTTGCCACAGCCGGGGCGGTATCTTTTGGTCTGGAGAGCGAAAATCTGGAGCCGGTAGAGATTACCGCAGATATATTGCCGAATGATCTGACCAATCTGGCCACTGCTATCAATAACCAGTCAAACCGTACCGGGGTGGTCGCCCATTTATCAAGCAATAGAGAGCGGCTGATTTTGGAAAGCCCAAGCGGCAAGGATATCTTTTTGGCAGATATCACAAATGCTACGCCCGCTTTTAAAGCCGGGGTTGTCTATGAAGATGGCAATCCTGCCAGTAATATCGTTTCGCTTGGCGGCGGGCTGACAGGGGCGAGTGCCGCCGATCAGGGACGGTTTTCGGGTATTGTGAAGATGGTTTCCAGCAGTGCCTTTTCGCTGATGGATGAAAATGAAACCCTGACCCGCAGTGCAGAAGACAGCCTGGAAGGCAGCTTTGTTTCGGTCGCGTCCAATGCCAGTGCAGATAGTAAGCTGGTGCGTTTTGATGTGCAAAATGATGCCGATAGCAATGAAGCCTCTAATGATGGTCGGCGCGCTGTTGCCGCCGGGGCGACATATAATCTAAGCGTTAAAACAGGCGATGATGATATTCACTTTACCGCCAGCCTGTCCTCGGCCGAGGTGCGGCCGCTTAATGAAGCAGGCGTGCATAAAGCGATGGTCAATGCGGTGCGTTCAACCGCCATACTGGCCAGTTTGAGTGCAGGAGAGCCAGCCGCAAAACCGCAAAGCGTGGAATATCGTTTTTCAGGCCCGACAGCGATTGACCCGGCCAATGACAGCCTGACGATAAATGTTGCTGGCACAAATGTTGTGGTAAATATGGCAGATGCAGATGGGCAGGGAACCCCTGTCACAACTGCCGAGCTGTTAACACAAGCCGCTGCCAGGGCTGTTAATCAGGCTGGTCTGGGCGTTGTTGCTGTGGCAAGTGCGGTGACTGAAAATGCCGTAACAACCTATAAATTTACCCTGTCGGCAAGTGGCGTTGGCGAGAGCTTTGAGATGGGCGCGGTGAATTTCATAGACGCCGATAGCCAGGCAACCCTTGGGCTGAGTGACAGTGTTGTGGCAAGTGATTTGCCAGAAGAGGGCGATGCGGTCTTTGTCGATTTTGCCGGTGATAGCTATAAAATTGCGATGGTGGATAAAGAACTGGTTGTCACAGGCGGAGAAGAGGGGCGGCTAACCGCCTATTTTGATGCCGATCACAAATTACAGATTTTCGGCGGCGGCAGCCTGTCTGGCCAGGCGATTACGATAACCGGCAATAACAAGGTCGCTAATAATAGCGCGGCGGCCGCACGGTTTGGCCTTGCCTCTACTAAAATGCGTTTCAGCGGTCAGGATATTGCCCCCTCAAACGGGGCTGATCCCCTGACCTTTCGCTATAATGGCACGGATATTACTGTGCGTCTGGATACAGCTGGCAGCATCCGTACCCAACCAACTTCCTTGCCGGATGATCTGGACGTCAGCTTTTCCGAGACAACACCGGGTCGTGGCCGGGTGATGATCACCTATAATTCAGTATCGGGCGAGATCGAATTTGACACGCCGCAAGATACGATGGGTGTTAAAATTGCGGATAGCGATATCCGGCTGACACAAGATGGCATTCGTATATCAACGGTTTCAGGTGATGTGCAAAAACTGGATGTCAGCACCAAAAGCCTGGTCGAAGAGCAGGTGGAAATTCGGGATCTGGTGGTAGAGGATTTGCTGGTATTTGTGACAGGTTCCGGTGCAAAGATGGTCAGCAGTCAATATGATATACCGCAACTGACAGGAAGCGAGCAGCAGGAAAATCTGCTGGGGGCATCCGGTATTGCCTTGCGGGCGGTAAGCGAAGATGGCCTGCGCGTAGAAATCATTGACAAGGAAACCGGCCATTCCATGGCCACCCGTATTCTGGATGAGGATAATAAAGTCAGCTTTAACCAGTATCAGTTTACCTTGAAAGGCCAGGCCAGCCTGAATGATGAATTTGATGTGGTGATGAGTGAGAGCGGTTCTGGCGATAACCGCAACCTTTTGAAAATTATCGACCAGCAAACACAGGATATGAACGGCCCCTATTCAGGCGGGTTTTCCACTATCTTTTCAAATATTGTGGCGGAAGTTGGTGCATCTGTCAGTGCAAGTGATGAAGCGCTGAGCGGTGCAGAAGCCACCAAAGAGGCCGCGATTGAAGCAGAGGCAGAATTTTCCGGGGTTAATCTGGATAGTGAAGCCGCCGCACTTATCGAATTTCAACAGGCCTATCAGGCTTCTGCCCGTATTTTGTCAACAGCCAGAGAGCTGTTTCAGACACTGATAGATGTCGTCTAGGGTAGATGTCGTCTAGGGAGGTTTAGATGCAAGTCAGTACAAAACTATTTAATGAACAGCAAATCCGTCAGTTTTCCAAACTGACTGCCGATATTCAGGAAAAGCAGGAAAAAATCTCTTCTGGCCGGGCGATATTGAACGCATCTGATGATCCGGTGGCAGCGGTTAATCTATCGGCTGCGAATGAGCAAAAGACATTGCTGGAACGTTTTGAAGAAAATGTCTATCTGGCACAAAATCGCCTGGAGGCAGGGGACAAGGTGTTGCAAGAAGGCGTTTCTGTCATGACACGGATTACAGAGCTGGCGACACAAGCCCGCAATCCAACCTATGATGCCTTTAGCCGCCGCGCTATCCTGACCGAAATAACAGAATTGCGCGAAGTGCTGGTGGATTTGGCCAATACCCGTGATGCGCGTGGCCATAGCCTGTTTGCCGGGTTCAGAGATGAAGAAATCGCCTTTGTTGAAGGGCCAGATGGCAAAATCCAGTATAATGGGGATCGCGGCACCCATACCGTCCAGATTTCTGAAAATATGAATGTGCCTACCAGCCTGGATGGCATGACCGTTTTTGGCCGGGTGGAAACCGCCAATGGCCGGCGTGATATTTTTGAGATTATCGATGGTGTGGCAGCCTCTATTGACCCGCTTCGTGATCTGGATGAGCGTGCCAGTGCCAGCACAAAGGCCGCTGTTACCTTTACCCTTCCGCGTCAAAACCAGACCTGGGATCTGGATGTGGCTGGCAGTCTGGGCCGGGCGCGTATTACCGCTGTTCTTTCCGAAGGGAATGAGCAAAAATTTGCAGAAGCGGTAAATGCCCAATCTGATCTGACAGGCGTTACCGCCCGATATGACCAATTTACCGGCCGAACAATCCTCACCGATACAGAAGCAGGCGAGATTGTGATTGAAAATCTGGAAATTGAAGGCCAGGAATTAAGCAATTATGCCGGTCAATATAATTTAATCTTTAATTCGGTTGATGAAACCGAACAGGAAATTGGCGAGCCGCGTATCCTGACAGATTTGGATCAATTGCTTGGCAGAGGGATAGGCAATTTAAAATCTGCAATGGATCATTTATCTATTCAGCAGGCGGTTTTGGGCGCGCAAATGTCCAAGGCAGAGGTTCAGCGCGGGGCGCTTGCCTCTCGTAAATTGGCCGTTACCCAGGATATTTCAAAATTGGGCGATGCTGATCTTGCCAAGCTGGTAACCGATCTGCAAGCCCAGCTGACCAACCGCGATGCCGCCCAGCAGGCATTTGCCAAAATGGGGCAACAAAGCCTCTTTGATTATCTGCGTTAAAGATTATCCGGGTTAAAGATTATCCGGGTTAAAGATTATCCGGGTTAAAGATTATCCGGGCTAAATTGGGGCGACCAACAGGCTTTCGTTAGTAAATTTTGGATATTTAAAGGCAGGGAAAAATCCCCTGCCTTTTTCATTGGCAATGGGCCTGTCAGGCTTGCCTGTGCGCTATCCTTTTTGGATTAGGCGCTGTTTTGTCAATAAAGTGACAGATTTTGTGCCATTGGGCGATAATTTGTCAAAGTCAGTGATTTTTTTTAATTTTTTTTAAATTACCCCCATTTTCGGGGCTTTTTTTCGCAATTGGCATAGCACTTGCAGATATCACTGCGTGTCAAACTATTCGGAAACGAAGATTATGCGAAACTTATTTTGGATGATTTTACAGGGCGAAAGTCCTGGCTCCTCAGGAGGGGGAGGCCAGCCAGCTATATCAAGCTGTCCGGGTCTTCCGACTGAAACTTCAAAAAATAATAATAACGCGGCGTCAGTTTGGCATGGGTATTGCAGTGACGCAGTGTGTCCAACATTTATGGATTGGCAAGCGAGATGAGCAAGATAAACACAAATATGGCCGGGGTAACGACCCTTTATCATCTTCAGAATAAAGAAGAAGGTATGAACAAAGCACTTGAACGCATTTCATCAGGATTGCGTTTGAATCACGCCGTTGATGACGCCGCTGGTGCATCAATCGTGAACCGCATGACATCCCAGATTAAGGGTCTGGAAGCTGCGATACGAAACGCAGCGGATGCCATTTCACTCACCCAGACCGCCGAGGGCGCGATTGAGGAAGTGACGCAAATTCTGCATAGAATGCGCGAGCTATCTGTTCAGTCTGCCAACGGGGTATATACAGGGCAGGATCGCCAGGCGATTCAGAATGAAGTGGGCGCTTTGCAAGAAGAGCTGACGCGTATCGCGGAAAGCTCGACCTTTAATGGTGTTAAAATGCTGAACGGCAGCTTCCTGGATACAACCTTCCAGGTAGGTTTCCAGCCAAATGATACAGCTACGCTCTCTATTGAAGATGTTAAGCCTACCGGCCTGGGCGAATATATCTTGAGCACATCTGTTACCAACGCTGAAAATTACCTGCAAACCGAGAGCGAGCCTCTGGTCGCAGGCACAACCAGCCAGTCTGTTGAAAGCATGGGCACTATTGTTAATCTGAGTGTGTATGAAGAAGATGCAAATCTGTCTATCCACACGATTGACCAGATAGTGAATAGCAATGATGTCAGTGGAATTGCGACCGATGCGCTAAAGAGCTTTGTTGCCGCAGATACTGGTACAAACGGCGCCTTTGCGCTGGAAGCTGTAGACGGGCAATCCGGCTCTTCTGTGGATACACGTTTCTTTGAAATTAATGCCGCGACAGGCGAGATCCGTCTTGCCAATGGTATTTCAGAGCTTGATTTCGAAGACAGAGCCAGCTTTACCGGCGATAATAATTACGAATTTAATGTTGTATATACTAATTCAGAAGGGGTGCGCTTTCAGGAGAAAATCTCTCTTAATCTGGGCAACCATTTGAATTCAGAAGGCACAACCACGGCTGAAATTAAAACAAATACAGCAGATGGCTCGCCAAAAACGCAAATTCCAATTGCCGATTTCTCTCCTGACCTGCTTAATCAGGCCGTTGAGATGGGCATGGTTGTAAATGCAGATGGCAGCCTGGATACCACCAACTTTACCGGCTTGTTCCGGGTCGCTTCTGCCACTCCGGGTGTTGCGGTTAGCTCTTCAACAGGCATGGTGTCTATTGATACAGCCAATGATGCGGCCAACCCTCTTGGTACTGGCAGCCCTCAGACCTTTAATGTTCTGTTGCTGGATGCCAATCTGGAAACGGTTTATGATGAAACAGTGACCCTTAGCGTGACAGATGCTTCGGGTGAATTCGCCACCCGCGACAAGTTGATACAATCGCCTTCAACAGAAGTGATAGCGCGGGCAAATACAACAAACATCTCTATCACAACCGATACAGCTTCCGGGGTGCCAGCCCGTCAGATTAGCGGTGCTTCCCTGCTACCAGCTGATGTGAACCCGGCGACACTTGGCTTTGATGATGATACCAGCTTTGTGGCAAACCCTGCCCTGAACGGTGCAACGGTTGTCAGCAATGGGGATGGTACGTTTGATGTGCGGTTTGTCACAGATAATACAACCACACCTGGCACGGATAAGCTGGCAACAGCACCATCCAATCAGACCTTGACCATTGAGGCACGCGATACCCGCACAAATCCGGTTCTGCAACCAAGCGGTAATGCACAGCCAGCAAGTACACGCTCGCGCACCACAGCGGCGGTGATTACACAAGATCCGGCAACAACAAGCCTGACATTGACAGAAGCTGATCTGACCAATAATGCCGGGTCAACGGCGATTGGTAATGCGATTGCAGATGCGGTTGCAAACACAGCTAATTTGTCTGCCAGTTTGAACGGTGCGCCTGCGGGTGTAACCCTGACCAATGATGGTAGCCGTGCAAACGGGGTATATGATTTTGATATCACCCTTGATTTGCAAGCCCCATCCTATCTGGCCGCAGGGAATTATACCTTTGAGGTTCAGTATGAAGACCGTAACGGGGCAGTTGTCTATACCGAGACAGTTGAAATGTCTGTAACAGATTATGTTCAGCATACCTTTACCATCAATCTGGATGTGAGTGATGGTGCAGGTCAGGGGGCAGAGACAGGTGAATTTGCGGTTGTTACAAGAACCGATAATGACAATGCCTTCCCTGTAAATGCCATCACTGCCGGCGCAGCTGCAGGTACCGGGGATACAGCAAGTGCCTCAATCCTGGATATACAGACCAATGCCCCAACAGGCAGCGTACCCTTTACCTTTGATGAAACAGATGTCACCGATAATTCGGCTGCAGCAGCGATTACAGGTATTGGGGGGACAGCGCGCTATGCATTAGGGGCAAGCACCCCGGCAGGTGTGACCCTGTTAGATAATCTGGATGGCACGTTTGACGTCACCATTAATGTTGACCCCAATGGCGAGATGTTGCCAGTAGATGCGACCTCTTTTGATATCGAGATTAGCGATTCTGCCAACCCGGGAACAGTGGTCTATACAGAGACAATCAACCTGAATGTTACAGATTTGAAACAGAATGTTGTTCTGCGCTCGCAAATTGAAGATCGGGTCGGGCAAATCAGTGTTCAGTTTGATAATGTTCTGGAAGCTGGCAAGGTGCGTATTCCAGCAGACAAGCAGTCTGCAGAGATGACCGCCTTTATCAAGGAAAACCCGGGCGGTGTATTCACCCTTGCAGGGGATGCCGCAGATAAATTCCGTATTAATGCTCAGACAGGCGAAGTGATATCCAAGAGCTTTATGCACTTTAATAGCACAGATGCTGATCTGAATAATTATGGTGTGGATATCATCTATACCGCCGGGACAAACAGCTTTACTGATAAGGCGAATATAACGATTGTTAATTCAGAAGCAGATGATAATCCAACACAAGCCGCTGGTCGGCCGCTGGTGGGGGCAGATGCCATCGAAGCTGCCAGTCTGGTAAGCGAAGAAGAAGATTTAACTATCTATGGCAATGTTGGCACGGCCGAGATTGATGTAAATGGTAGGGCATCCGCTTATGAGCTGGTACAGGCTATTAATAGCCGCCAGGGCGAGACAGGGGTATATGCAAATGCAAATACCCGCGTGAATATCTCGTTCCCGGATCAGTTTGAAGCCTCGGATGATGCCATTTCCTTTATGTTGCAAGGCATGAATGATGAGCCAATCCTGGTTTCCGGTAACGTGGAGTTTGGCATTGTGGGCGGGCGTGATGCAAATGTACGCGGGCTTGCTGATGCCATTAACAGTGTATCCGGCAAAACCGGTATCAGTGCAAAGGTATCGCCAAATGGTTCAACCCTGCATATGATGTCCAATGAAGGCCATGATATCCTGGTCGAAAACTTCACCATGTCTGTTCAAAATATTCCGATGAATATATCGGCCACAGATGATGAGCTGAATTCAATTGGCGATGTCCAGCAGCTTGTCAGAGGCCAGGATGATACTTTCCGGTCAACCGGCGAGATAACCTTCCATTCACCTTATGTGTTCTCGATTGAGACCAGCCTGACAGGGATTAACGGGGGCGGTCTGTTCCAGCTGACACCAGGAGCAGCAAAACTGGTTTCGGTGTCCGAGCTGGATGTGCTGACCGTCGATAATGCCAAGAAAATGCTGACAGCAGTGGACGCAGCATTGGTTCGCATCGACCTGGAGCGTTCAGATTTGGGTGCGACCATGTCCAGAATGGAACATACTATCCGTAACCTGTCGAATATTGTGGTGAATACCAAGGCCGCCCGGTCACGAATTCAGGATGCGAATATCGCAGAAGAAACCACCAATATGACCAAGGCACAAGTGCTCTCGCAGGCAGCACAAGCCATGTTGGCACAAGCAAACAGAACCTCCCAGTCTATCCTCTCCCTTCTTCAGGGGTAATGAGGCTGGCTGGTGAGCTGGGAAGAACGCATTAAAAAAGGGCGCCATTTGGCGCCCTTTTTCTTATCTGATGTTTGCTTTGTCTTACTGGAGAAGAGCCAGTACGGACTGCTTTGACTGGTTGGCTTGCGCCAGCATGGAAGTTGCAGCCTGTGACAATATCTGCTGTTTGGACAGCTCGGATGTTTCTGCCGCAAAGTCAGCATCCATGATACGACCTTTCGCAGTCTGGGTCAGCATTGTTGCCTTTGACAAATTGTCAATGTTGTACTGCAGTCTGTTCTGGATAGCACCCAATTTCGCTTGTGATGACGAGATTTGGTTAATCGCTGTATCCAGAATGGTCACCGCAGAAGCTGAGCCGGCCTGTGTGCCCAAATCAACGTCAGTGATATGGGTTTCGTTATCGGCGCTGTCATCTGCTACCTGCAATGTAACGGTTTCAACATATTCATTGCTTCCGTTTGTGTAGGTTACTGCAAAATTATAGGCAGTCTTTGCTTCATAATCGACCAGGCCTTTGGTGGTGATATCGCCGGATACTTCATCGATTGTGAACAATTCAGCGTCAGCACCAGAGATGGCAAAGGTTCCGCCAGAGTAATCTGTGTTTGCAAATTGTGTCAGAGCTGAACTCAACACGGCATCTGCGCCGACAGATTTGATGGTGCCTTGTCTTCCTTCATTAATATTAATGATGGAAACGCCTTTCACCTGTTGGGTTGCAACCGTTAGAGAGGATGATGGAGATACACCATTCGCGACGGCTATTGCTTCCTGGTTAGCGGCTGTGCCGTTCCCATTTTCACCGCGGATACCCACTTCGCTGACAATCACGTCTACTCTTTGGGCATAGGTATCGCCTTCATTGTCTTCATAATACACAGTCGCGGTGTATGTTCCAGCCGCAGCCCCTTCTGCAATGGTCAGATTGCCAGAATTATCTACGGTCAGGTTTGCTACCTCGGTTGCAGATGTTGAGCCGTTAAACTCAATTCCCTCAACGGTGAACACCCCGCAAGGATTGGCATCATAAAAAGCAGCCAATTCATCAAAGGTACCATCCCCGGCTGAGCCAGCCTTGAGGTCAAGCAATGCAGCTTCACCGCCAGCGGCAACTGTTATTGATGAATGGTCACCAGCTTTCACGGCACTTGCAACATCAAAGTCACCCGCTGCCCCGGTTGCTGCGGCAATGGTGATATCTGTGAAGATATCAAAAGTCCGGCCATCATCTGCTGTCAAACGGATATGTACATCTTCGATAGTTTGGGCTGTAGCAGAGGATGCAACAGTCAATGTACCATCCGCACCAAGTGACAAGCCTGTGGCCAGGTTGTTCGAACCTGTAGTACCGGCATTGTCACCGATTGAAATGATTTCAAAACCATCTGTGTTTGCATCTGTATGAACAGCAACAAATGCCGCCACACCAGCTACACTAGCAAACAAATCAACCGCATTGTCCGCGTTGGTTCCTGAAGCAATGGTGATAGTGTTGGCTTCAGCTATCACACTTTCAGTACCGGCAGAATAGCCGTCACGTGCACCGTTTGTATAGGCAACATCCACGCTGCCTGCCTGAACAGATGTACCTGCCCAAACCGCTTCATCTGTGTCAACAGTTGGATTATTTGCACGGCCATCATAGTCAGTAACCTGTAATGTTACTGTTTCTGTCAATGTTGTGCTGCCGCTTGTTACCTGAACATCAAACACATAGGTGTTTGCGTTGTCGTTTGCACCGCCTGTTGGTCTTTCATAATCCAGTGATGCCAGGATTTCACCTGTGGATGTATTGATGGTGAAACCACCTTGTGCAACATCGTCTCCGCCACTGTTCTCGGCCAGTGCATAGGTAACAGTGTTCCCTGCCAGATTGTTTGCTTCAATAAATTCCTTAACATTGTCACTTAAGACAGAGTTAAGGTCACCATTTTGGTCAACGCCTGCAAACACTTTCACGCAAGCCGATTCTTCAACTGTTAATGATGAGGCAGATGCGGATGTACCGGTTGGCACGGCTCTGTCTGCAACAGTTAATGTCACTTCTTCGGTTGTTGTCTTGTCACCATTGGTGTATGTGACGGTGAAGTTAAATTCATTGTTACTGGCTGTTGCGCTATCAAAATTCAGTTCTGGCGCAAAACCGGCAACTGTTGTGTCGCTATTCAGCGTAATCTGATTACTGCCATCAATCATGAATTTATCGCCAGTATTTGTTGACAGAGTGGCTGTATAACCAGCTGCCAGCAAGCTGCCTCCACCTAATTTGGTGGCGATATCGATAACAGGACGACCTTCCTGAACAGAAACACTTGTGGTGAATTTCTCAGCGCGGTTACTGCCAGCAGCCCGGGTATTACCAGCAACATCGCCTGCAGCATCAAGAGTTGCTTCTACAACACCGCGAGTTACACGCCCGCCGCCCAGTGAATCTGTGTTCATGCGGTCGATGGTAACGTTAATAACTTCCGGGTTGGTGTTACCCGCACGGATGTCCTGTGAATAGGTACCGTCCAGAATTTTCACCTGGTTGAAGGCCGAGTTGTTCGCAACCTTGTCAATTTCTGACAGCAGGGCGTTTACTTCCAACTGAGCGTTTGCCCGGTCAGCATCTGTATACACACCGTTGTTCATCTGAACAGCCAGTTCGCGCATACGAATAACCATGTTGTTAATTTCGCCCATCGCAGCTTCAGCTGTCTGAACCAGAGAAATACCATCCTGAGAGTTACGGATGGCCATATTCATGCCTCTGATTTGGCTTTCCATTTTGTTGGCCACTGCCAAGCCGGCCGCGTCATCAGCTGCCGAGTTGATCCGAAGACCAGAAGACAAACGTTCCATTGCCTTTGTAACGCTGCTATCTGCACGGACAGCGTATGTACGGGCCTGCAACGCACCTACGTTAGTATTAATTACAGTCATTTCTCACTCCTGTTTCGCAATTACAGGCCTGTGCCAGGCAAGGCCTCTCTGCAGACAGGAACGACAAGTTAGAAAATTATTTAATATTTTTTATTCTAAACTGGATTTTTTTTACCTGTTTATATGTAAAAATACAGGGTGGATAAATAAATCCAATAAAAATAGATAGTTATACAAGCAATCTTTTGAAGTTTATTTTTTTAATTTTTCTTCCCTTGCCCTTGTTTTTTTCTGTTTTATCCCGATTTCTCGTGGTGAAGCTGCTCTGCACTTGATTTAGCGGCAAAATTGCTAGATAGATTGGCACATCAAGGTTACAGATAAAAGACGGGTTTTCGGGACGTAGAAGATGACATATTGCCCAAACTGGATTTTTGATGCGGTATGCGCACAGGTTGCAAATGAGTTTATCTCGCAGGATCTGCCGCTTCGAACGTTGGCGAAAAAATATACAGATGGCCTGGCCGATAAATATGCGCCGATCGCTGCAGAAGAGATAGAAGCAACAGCCGAGGAATTCATCCGCGCACTCGATGAGGTAAAGGTGGAGAGCGAGGCTGTGCCGTTGCTGAACAGCTATTGCTATTTCCGTATTTTGTATGAAAGCAATAATGTGAAGCGGAAAATGAAGCCGCTTTTTGGCTCGGTGGACGCGCCTGTAACAGCAAAGGAATATAGTGTGGATACATCCACCAAACGCTTTAAGGCCTATTTATTTTCGCTGCGCTCGTCTGTTGCGGTGCAGGCAGAGCCAGGCTGGAAGCTCTCGACCTTTGATGATCTGCCTTTTTTGCGTGATATTGCCGCGAAATCTGTAAATATTCTGGATATTTTGTAAAAGGGTTTTACAAGCCCTTTCCTCCTAGCCTTTTAAGCTGGCGCGCCAGCTATCCATAAAGTTGGTCAGCAAATCGCCTGTTTTCTTGAAACTGGAAACAGAGCTTTCCATCGCGGTAAATTGTTCGACATAGCGCGCGCGCTGATTTTCCATACGTTCTTCCAGCTCTGTTATTTTATCGTTAAATTCAATGATATCGTCATTATATCCCTTGATTTTCACATCAATATCATTGTTTGGTTTAAGGATATTTTCGGTAAATTCCTGAATGGTTTGCATCAAGGATTTGCCGATATAGATATTGGCATCTTCGCCATCGCCCAGCATGGTCAGGGCAAGACCCCGTGCATCACCAGAGGTAATTTTAAATTTTCCGCCTTCAAACACCATATCATCGCCAGCATCTATACGGGCGTTATTTTCATCCAGTTTATATAATTTTGCCGAAGTCGGGCCGGTTTTATCAAATTCATAAATCCCGGTTTTCCATAATGATCCGCTGATCTCTGCCTGAACAAGGCTTGAGTCAGATACTGCCCGTGTATTGCTGATCGCCGAAAAGGCATCCGGATTTGCCTCGAAAAATTCTTTAAATTTGGTTTCATTGATACTGATAGAGCCGTCCAGTTCAGTCATTACGCCAAAATTGGATAAATACAGGGTCTGACCCTGAAAGCCCGGGATGGGTGTTGTGGTCATGCGTTTGAAAGAGCGCAGATAGCCCTTTATCAAATTATCATCTGCCAGGGGCCCTGCATCATCTCCGCCCGGTGAGCCGCGATAGGTTAATTCGGTCAGCTTATTGATCATAAAATTCAGATCAGTGACAAAATTGGTCAGATTTTCCAGGGCGGTATCTGCATCATAGCTGGCCGCTATGCCAACCGGATTAGCGGTGGTTTCTTTCAGCTCAATCGTCACCCCGTTCACAATATCATCCACGCTATTGGTGTTTCGGGTTACCGTAAGGCCATCCAGGGTGAAATCGGCATCCTGGCCGGCGGTGATCTGTCTGGCACCGTGGATAGCGGTATCATTATAGCTCAGGCTATCCACCGTTGCGCCGCCAGAAAGCGCAGATACCCGCATTTGCCGGGCCTGGCCGGTTGGGCTGATAAGCGATAGCGCATAGCTGTTCTCATCAATGCGCACCACATTTGCGGTAACACCAATATTTTGCTGATTGATAGCCTCGGCAAAGGATTGCAGGGTGTTATTTGTGCCATCAATCGTGATGGTTGCAGACGTGCCATCCGCATCCGGGGTAAAGACGCCGCCGCCATCCCAAGTGCCAAGCTCGATTTCAACGGTATCGGCATTAATAGCATCGGCATCTGTTGTAAAACCCAGAAAGGCCAGCGTATGGCTGGTGGCAAGCTGATTAACGCTGATGGAATGGACAAAGGGCTGAACCGCGATTTTCCCATTATTAGTGATGCCAACCGCATTGTTGTTGGAGGATTCTGTTACCAGCCCTGTTACGCCCCTATAGACATCCAGATTATCCTTGAAAATATCCAGATCAGCTTTTACATCGCCCAGTGAGGAGATGGAGACATTGCGTTCATCAAGCTGTTCCTGAATACGGGATTCCTGCGGTACCTTTTCGGCATCCACAAGCGCGTCAACGATTTGCGTAACATTCAAACCGCTTCCCACATTCAGGGCACTGAGATAATCGACTGCCATAAACAGATATCTTTCAAAAAAATCCTGAAACCTAAGCGGTTATGTGCAAATATCATGCCTTTTTATAAATAACGCCCGGGTTTTTTAAATAACGCCCAGTTTTTTAAATAACGCCCAATTTTTTTTATATAACGCCTAGAAAAAAGCTGATTTTAGGGTCAGAATGGGAAAAATGTGAAAAGGGGCAGGGGTAGGAAGCAAGGTGACAGCTGTTTTGCGTGTCCTGTTAGCGCAGGTGTTGATCGTCTCATTCATAGGCGGATTTATCTCTATCATTGCGCATTATTTTGTCGCAGGCATCCGCTATTT